>Ga0207428_10000384_pt1 | contig 55472 bp, 55 predicted proteins | sample RhiMethybrSRZTD1_FD_187600 | JGI IMG/M metagenome (GOLD analysis project Ga0207428, IMG submission 187600) | Populus rhizosphere microbial communities from Tennessee, USA - Rhizosphere MetaG P. TD hybrid SRZTD1 (SPAdes) (version 3) | ecosystem: Host-associated > Plants > Roots > Rhizosphere >...
CGACTTCTTCACCCGCCTCATGGACGAGAGCGGGGCGATGCTGTGGGGCCGCGTCACCTACGAGATGATGGAGAGCTACTGGCCGGCCGTCGCTCGCGGGGCAGAGGAAGCGCCGCCAGCCATGCGCGAGTGGGCGGTCAAGCTGGAGGCCAAGCCGAAGTACGTGGTGTCGTCGACGCGCAAGGACTTCCCGTGGACCAACAGCCACCACATCGGCGGCGATCTGCGCGCGGGCGTGCAGAGGCTCAAGGACGCGACTGCGATGGGCGTGCTCCTCGGCAGCGGCAAGCTCGCCACCGAGCTCGACCGGCTCGAGTTGATTGACGAGTACAAGTTCCTCGTTCATCCCCGGCTCGCCGGCCACGGCCCGACCCTGTACCAGAGCGGTCTGCCCGCGACGCGGCAGCTTGAGCTGGTCTCGGCGAGGCCGCTCCGCGGCGGCGCGGTGGCGATGCACTACCTCCGCGCACGCTGATTCACAGGAGCCCCATGTTCGGCCCTATTTGTTCGGCGACCTGATCTCATGCCCAGCGATGCAAACGCGGTGAATAATTCCCTTGCAGAGAAATTGGCCTCACGGAACGCTGGAATCTGTCTCTATGGGTTCGCTCCGCCCAAGCAGGCGACCCCATCGGAACGGTTGGAAGCAATCGTGGCCCAACAGTTGGTGCGGCTTGGGTCGTTGCCGGTCGATGGCCTAATTGTCTATGACATTCAGGACGAAGCGGAACGAGTTTCGGAGCCACGACCCTTCCCGTTTTTGCCGACTCTGCCCCCGGAGGTTTACGCTCATGACCACCTTGGGAGTCTCGCGGTCCCGAAAATCGTTTACCGATGCGTGAACCGAGATACCCGCGACGGATTCGTCCGATGGCTCGAAAGCGAGAACGCCCGGCCGCGAATATCAGTACTCGTCGGTGCACCTAGCCGTCACTCGCAAGTCGGACTTCGACTGACGGACGCGTACGCGTTGGCGCGGCCACATTCTTCGAACATTCTCCTTGGCGGCATCGCAATCGCCGAGCGGCACGCTCGAACGCTGGACGAACACGAGCGTATCCTTGCGAAAACGGCCATGGGTTGTCGGTTTTTTGTTACACAGGCTGTTTACGATGTGACGTCCACGAAGTCATTGCTGTCTGACTACGCCCTTGCGGTTGACAAGACGGGCGGCGTGCCTCTGCCAATTATCCTGACGTTCTCGCCGTGCGGTTCTGAAAAAACGCTGTCTTTCATGAAATGGCTCGGCATAGCTTTTCCGCGGTGGCTGGAGAACGATCTCCAGTCCGCCAGAGATCCCCTCCCGAAATCGTTGGAGCTGTGCGAGCAGATCTTCGCAGAGGTTCTGGACTACGCAGAGGACAAGGGTATTCCGCTTGGTGTGAACGTGGAAAGCGTCTCCATTCGTAAGGAGGAGATTGAGGCGTCCGTGGAACTGCTTCATCTGCTGCGCCGACGGATCGAAAGATAGGAGGGATGACGTTCATGGCCAGGCCCCATACTCGGCGCCGCGTCGGACACAACGGCGATGCGGGTGTCGAGGCCGCCTCCGTGACGCCGAGGGAGAATTCCCTGCGCCTTGGCGTCTTTGCGGTAAGGCTCAACAAATCAGTGAGGAAACGCGGTGCCGGGCTGTGTGCCCGAGATGAACGACGAATAGTTTCTGTGTCCCACCGCGGCGACGCAGGAACGCAGAGTCGTCAAAGGGAATTCCGTGCCGCTCAGCGCCTTTGTAGTGAGAGCAACACGGTGGTCTTCGGCTGACGAAATCCCAACCGGCATGGTCGTTCGACACGCAACACCGGAAGACTCCAGAGCGATCGCGACGATTCACGTCCTGTCATGGCAGGCGGCCTACCAGGGCGTCGTTCCCGCGCAGTTCTTGGCCTCGATGTCAGTCGATCAGCGCGAGCGCATCTGGCGGCAAAGGTTGGAGCAAGGCGCGCCGGGCACCTGGGTGATAGAGGAACACGGTGGTGTTCTCGGCTGGATCAGCGCGGGGCCGAGCCGAGATACGGACGCACTCCCATCAACGAGCGAACTGCGGGCGATCTACGTTGATCCGAAGCACTGGCGCCGAGGTGTGGGGCAACGTCTCTGGGATGAGGTAGAGGATCAACTGAGACGCTCAGGGTTTTCTGATGTCACTGTTTGGGTGCTGCAGGACAATGCCGGGGCGCTGGCGTTCTATCGCTCGAAAGGTTTCGTCGTTGACGGTATCGAGAAGACGGTCGAACTTGGCGGAACTGAACTGGTTGAAATCCGGCTTCGAAAAGGACTCGGTGGCTGACTTCCGGCTCTGAGGTGAAAATTCCCTGCGTCCTGGCGTCTTTGCGGTAAGGCGGAAAACAATCAGTGAGGAAACGCGGTGCCGGGCTGTGTGCCCGAGATGAACGCTTCGTTGATGCCGGTTGCGCCTTCCTCGGCGACCTCTCCGCTCGCGGCATTGACCGGCACAAAGACGATGTTCCCCGGCGGCGTGAAGTCGGGTGGGCTCTTCGGGTCGCGCGTCTCGATGTACGCGCGCATGAACTCAATCCAAATCGGCAGCGCGGCCATGGCGCCGGTCTCGTTGTGGCCAATCGGCTTCCGCTCGTCATGGCCCACCCAGACGCCAACGGTGATGTCTGGATCGAAGCCGACGAACCACGCGTCGCCGTAGTCGTCGGTCGTCCCGGTTTTTCCGCCGAGAGGCCAGCCGAGTTTGCCGGCCGCCGTTGCCGTTCCGCGCTGCACGACTCCGCGCAGAAGATTCGTCATCACGAATGCCGTGTCGGCTCTGATCGCGTCCTGCGCATCCGGTCGGCTCTCTTCCAGGAGATTGCCTTCACGATCTGAAATCTTGAGGATTGAATAGGGCCGCATACGCACGCCGCCATTCGGGAACACCGAGTAGGCGGACGTCATGTCCATGAGTGTCATGTCGGCGGCGCCGAGCGCGAGCGACAGGAACGGCTCGAGCTTGGACTCGAGGCCGAACCGCCGCGCGTAGGCGACTACCTGCTGCGGCGTCAGCGCATCCATCATCTTCACCGCGGGCACGTTCCGCGACTCCTCCAGTGCGTGGCGCAGCGTGACGTTTCCCTCGTATTTGCCGTCGTAGTTCTTCGGTTCATACGGCGGCTGTCCCGGACCGGGCTCGTAGGAGACCGGTTCGTCGACGATGACAGAGGTCGGCGTATATCCGCGATCGATGGCGGCGGTGTAGACGATGGGCTTGAACAACGAGCCTACCTGCCGGCGAGCCTGTGTGGCGCGATTGAACTTGCTGCGATCGAAGCTGAAGCCCCCGACCATCGCGCGAATCTGCCCCGTGCGATTGTCGATGGCCACGAGCGCGCCTTCGACGAGCGGCGACTGCTCGAGCGACACCGACGCAATCTTCCCGGAGTCGTCCATCTGCGTGACGAGCACGTCGATCAGGTCGCCAACCTTCAAGAACGCCGGCGGCGGGCGTCGCGCCCATGCGATGGCATCGCCGCGCAGTTCGATGATCTGCTGGCCGATGCGGACGCGCGCCGATGTCGGCGACACGTTCATGACGACCGCTGGGATGATGTCATCCTGCGCGATGGCCTGCGCCCATCGCTCGTGGCGGAACGTCTCGATGTTCTGCCCCTGCGCGACGAGGTTCGGCTTGTCGCGGCGGTAGCCGCGGCGCTTGTCCACGAGGCGAAGCCCGCGGTCCACGGCACGGTTGGCCGCGCGCTGCAGTCGGATGTCGATACCCGTCTGCACCGAAAGTCCACTCTCGTAGAGGGCTTTCGCGCCGTATTTCTGCTCGAGGTACTTGCGGACTTCTTCGGTGAAAAACGGCGCCACCGATCGGACAGGCTGCGGCTGACCGCGCGTGACGATCGGTTTCTTCTTGGACGCGTCGGCCTGTTCCTGCGTGATGTAGCCGTTCTCGGCCATCTGCTGCAGCGTGTAATCGCGCCGGAACTTCGCCGCTGTGCGATTGACGTACGGGCTCTGGCGGGCGGGCGTCTGGATGATCCCCGCAATCATTGCGGCTTCTTCGAGCGTCACATCCTTCGCGCGCTTGCCGAAGTACAGACGAGCCGCCGCTTCGACACCGTTGGTCCCGTGCCCGAAGTGGGTCTGGTTGCAATAGAAGGTGAGAATCTCGCGCTTCGTGTAGCGCTTCTCAATCTGAATGGCCACGAGAATTTCTCGCACCTTGCGCTCGGGACTCTTGTCGCCGACCGTAAAACCGACTTCTGCAGGAAAGAGGTCGCGCGCGAGCTGCATCGTCAGCGTGCTGCCGCCTGCGACGATTCGCCGGCGCATGAGGTCGCTGCTCAGGCGCGCGAGCATCGCGGTGACGCTGAGCCCGAAGTGATCGTTGAAGTTCTTGTCTTCCGCCGAAATGATCGCGTTGCGCAGGTACGGAGAAATTTCGTCGTAGGAGATCACGAGGCGCCGCTCGGTCGCGAATTCTCCGAGCGTTTCCCCATTCGACGCATAGACGCGGGTAATGGCGCTCGGCGCGTAGTGATCGAGGTCGGAAATGAGCGGCAGGTCGCCTGCGTAAGCGAACAGCACTCCGCTGAGGACGCCAAGCAGCGCGACACCGATGAAAAGCACCGCCAGGCCGGCATGACCGGCCAACCGAATGACGAGAGTCTTGGCGGATTTTGGGCGCTTTGACGGAGCTGCAGGCGGCGTGCTTGCCATCGGAATCGCTATTGTACCAGTAAGTTAACGGTGCCCCTGTGGCGCCACTGGGGTCTGACCCCCGTACAGTACCGGGGTCAGACCCCCTTTACAATTCCTTTACAATCACACACTCACATTTCATAATCACAGAAGCCTAAAGGTTTCGACGCGTATTCACCTCGTTCGGGGGATTTCATATGAGCAAAATCATCGGCATCGATCTCGGCACCACCAATTCAGTCGTCGCAGTCATGGAAGGCGGCGAGCCCACCGTCATCACGAATCCAGAAGGCGGACGGTTGACGCCGTCCGTCGTGGCGTTCACGAAAACGGGAGAGCGTCTCGTCGGCCAGGTCGCGAAGCGGCAGGCCGTGACGAACCCCGAGAACACCGTCTTCTCGATCAAGCGCTTCATGGGACGCAAGTTCGATGAGGTGAACGAAGAAATGAAGATGGTGCCGTTCCGCGTGATACGCGCCTCGAACGGCGACGTGCGAATCACAGCCGGTGACAAGGAGTACTCGCCGCCGGAAATCTCCGCGATGATTTTGCAGAAGCTGAAACAGGCGGCCGAGGAATATCTCGGCCAGCCGGTCAGCAAGGCCGTGATCACCGTCCCGGCGTACTTCAACGACGCGCAGCGTCAGGCGACGAAGGATGCGGGGCAGATCGCCGGCCTCGAAGTGATGCGCATCGTCAACGAGCCCACGGCCGCGGCGCTCGCCTACGGGCTCGACAAGAAAAAAGACGAGACGATCGCCGTGTATGACTTCGGCGGCGGCACGTTCGACATCTCGATTCTCGAGGTCGGCGAGGGAGTCGTCGAGGTCAAGTCGACCAACGGCGACACGCACCTGGGCGGCGACAACCTCGATCAGAAAGTCATCGACTGGATCGCGGCCGAGTTCAAAAAGAGCGACGGCATCGATCTCACGAAAGATCGCATGGCGCTCCAGCGCCTCAAGGAAGCGGCCGAGAAGGCGAAGATGGAGCTGTCGTCGGTGATGGAGACCGACATCAGCCTGCCGTTCATCACGGCGGACGCCAGCGGCCCGAAGCACCTGGCGATGAAGCTGACGCGCGCGAGATTCGAGCAGCTCGTCGAAGACCTGCTGCAGCGCACGGTAGGTCCGACCCGGCAGGCGCTCAAGGACTCGGGGGTCGATGCAAGCAAGATCGACGAGGTCGTGCTCGTCGGCGGCTCGACGCGCATTCCCCGCGTGCAGGCGATCGTCAAAGAGCTGTTCGGCAAGGATCCGCATAAAGGGGTCAACCCCGACGAAGTGGTCGCCGTGGGCGCGGCGATTCAGGCGGGTGTGCTCGCGGGAGAAGTGAAGGATCTGCTCTTGCTGGACGTGACGCCGCTGTCGCTCGGGATCGAGACGCTTGGCGGCGTGATGACGACGCTCATCCCGCGCAACACGACGATTCCCACCCGCAAGAGCGAAGTGTTCTCGACGGCGGCCGACAACCAGACCAGCGTCGAAGTGCATGTGATTCAGGGCGAGCGGCCGCTCGCGCGCGACAACCGCACCCTCGGCCGGTTCCATTTGATCGGCCTTCCACCGGCGCCGCGCGGGATCCCGCAGGTCGAAGTGACGTTCGACATCGACGCGAACGGCATCGTCAACGTCCAGGCGAAGGATCTGGGCACCGGCAAGGAGCAGAAAATCACGATCACGTCTTCGAGCGGCCTCAGCAAGGACGAGGTCGACAAGATGATGCGGGAAGCCGAGTCGCACGCCGACGAAGACAAGAAGCGGCGGGATGAAATCGAGGCGCGCAACCGCGCCGACCAGACGGTCTATGCCGCCGAGCGCATGTTGAAAGACGCCGGCGACAAGCTCTCGAGCACCGACCGTGCGGCCGTCGAATCGGCGATCGAAGAAGCCAAGAAGGCGAACGCGGGCACGGACATCTCGGCGATCAACGCCGCCATGGAGGCGCTGAACAAAGCGCAGCACGCCGCGGCGGAGAGTCTGTACAAGCAGGCGCAGTCGGCCGGTGGGGCCGCGCCATCCCCCGAAGGCGGGGCGTCGCAACCAAACGGCCAGAAAGAAGGGGACGTGATCGACGCGGAAGTGGTCGATGACAAATAAGCGCCTGAGGTCCGGAGGCTGACGTGGATCTGTACGAGCTTCTCGGAATCGCGCGGGGCGCGACGCTGATTGACATCAAGCGGTCGTACAAGCGGTTGGCTCGGAAGTATCACCCCGACATCAACCCGGGCGACAACACAGCGGAAGCTCGCTTCAAGGAAATCACGCGAGCCTACGAGACGTTGAGCGATCCCGAGCGGCGGTTGCGATACGACGCCGGCTCGCTCTCCGCCGCGTCGGCATCGGTGTCGTTCGAGTTCGAGGGGTTCGACTTCTCGAGTGGCGTGCCCCACGCGGACGCGCCCACGTTCGGGGATTTGTTCGCCGAGGTGTTCTCGCAGCGGCAGGAGACGCAAGGGGCCGAGCCGGCGCGAGGTGCCGATCTTCATGCATCGGTGTCGCTGACGTTCGACGAGGCCATGCGGGGCACGCGGCGGCAGATGACGGTGACGCGCCGCGACACGTGCCAGTCGTGTCGCGGGGCCGGCCTGCTGAAAATCGCGGAGTCGCGATGCCAGCGTTGTCAGGGCAGCGGCCTCCTGCGTTCGCGCCGCGGGAGCATGGTGTTTTCGAAAAGCTGTGACACGTGCGGAGGATCCGGGCGGCTGGAGCATGCAGCCTGCGGGCGTTGCGGAGGGCTCGGAGTGGAAATGCGCAGCGAGATGATTACGGTCGGCATTCCCGCCGGCGTCAGCGACGGCGCGCGCATCCGTGTGCCCGAGAAGGGCAATGTCGGAGAGCGGCGAGGGCGCGCCGGGGATCTCTATCTGGCGGTCCAGGTGGCGCCGCACGAGACGTTTGTGCGCGAGGGGGACGATTTTCACATCGTCGTGCCGATCGGAGTGCACGAAGCGGCGCTCGGAGCCCGGATCGAAGTGCCCGCGCCCGATGGCACGGCGCGCCTACGGGTGCCGCCAGGCACGCAGACGGGGCAGCGGTTTCACATCAGGGAGCGTGGCGCGCCCTCGCCGAGGAGCGGGCAGCGCGGCGACCTCGTGGTCGAAGTGCGCATCGCGCTTCCCAAGATGCTCGACGAACGATCGAAGGAGCTGCTTCGGGAGTTCGGCAGGATTAACGAAGATCAGTTCCGGCGAGGCGCGGGTAACGGCTCCCGCGATGACACATGAAGAAAACCGGCAAGGCCTACTACATGATCAGCGCCGTGGCGCAGAAGTACAACATTCACCCGCAGACGCTGCGGCTGTACGAGCGCGAAGGGCTGCTCAAGCCGTCGCGCACCGAAGGGAACACTCGGCTGTACTCGGAGGAAGACCTGGAGCAGCTCGAGACGATTCTCACGTTGACGCGCGATCTTGGCGTCAATCTTGCGGGCGTCGAGGTCATCCTCAACATGCGGCGGAAGATTCAACAGATGCAGGGCGAAGTCAACGAGTTCATGGAGTACGTCAAGAGCGAGATGACCCGAGGCATCGACGACTGGGAGCAGCGGCTCAGCACGGCGATGGTCAAATCGACGTCCACGGATCTCGTTCGCGTGAATCCGCCGGCCGCTGGAACCGCCGCGGCGGCAAAAAAACACGCGCGCTGAAAAAGGTTCGCGCTATCATGTTGCGTGCTTCCGCCGGCGCAACGCAATCCTGTCTGTTCCATCTGCAACGGTACCGGTTGGAAGTCTTTCCAGGATGGCGAGGTCGAACGCGTTACACGCTGCGACTGCTGGCGCGCCGACATCAACCAGCGGCTCATGGCCGACGCGCGCGTGCCACGACGCTACCATCACTGCACGCTTGACGACTTCGTCACCTACGACAACGACACCCTCGAAGACGCGCTGAGCCGTTCGCGACAGATGGCGAAGCAGTTTCCCGTGATCGAACGCGGGCTGTTCTTCGTCGGCGATCCCGGCGTGGGCAAGACACACCTTGCTGTCGCGATTCTCAAGCAGGTCATTCTCACGCGCGGCGCGCGCGGTATCTTCTACGACACGCGCGATCTGCTCAAGCTGATTCGCGGCACGTATAACGACACGAACAAAACCACGGAGCTCGACGTGCTTCGGCCCGTGATGGAGGCCGACCTGCTGGTGCTCGACGACCTCGGAGCGGAAAAGACATCGGAATGGGTCGAAGAGACGCTGAATCTGATCGTCAACACCCGTTATAACGAACGGCGCGCGACGATTTTCACGTCGAACTATCTGGATCTGCCGCCCGACGCGAGTCCGGCGGTCATCACGCTCCACGACCGCATCGGCTTCCGCATGCGCTCACGGCTGCACGAGATGTGCGATTTCCTCGATCTGGAGGGGGCCGACTACCGCATGCTGATCTCGAACGAGGGGGTGGCGGCGCTCAAGCGCAATTGGGAGGAGCGGCGGATGCGTGCGAAACTCGAGCAGCCGACTCGCACAAACCGGCAGGCCAAGGCCGTTCTGCGGAACGATGGGAAAGCCGACTTAAAATGGTCGGGTGGCCGAGCCGGCTCGAAATGAGCACCTCCCAACTCCTAATCCCCAATCCCTAATCCCTAATCCCCAACCCTCGGGGATCTACGTACACGTCCCCTTCTGCAGCTCCATCTGCAACTACTGTAATTTCAATCGAGGCCTCTTCGACCAGACGCTGAAGGATCGCTTTGTCGAAGCAGTTCGCCGGGAAATTCGCGCTGCTCAGCGGCTGACCCTTGCGCCTGACACGTTGTACTTCGGCGGCGGCACACCCTCGCTACTGGCGCCGGCGGACATCGCGGCGATCGTCGACGAGGCGCGCGCCGCCTTCGGGCTGGTTTCCGGCGCGGAGATCACGCTCGAGGCGAATCCCGAGAGTGTGACGGCCGAATCCCTGGAACAATTTCGTGCGGCCGGTGTCAATCGTCTGAGCTTCGGGGTCCAGTCGTTTCGGGATGACGAGCTCAAACGTCTCGGGCGGATGCACTCGGCCGAGCGGGCCGCGAACGTCGTCGGATTGGCCCGGGCCGCCGGCTTCGACAACGTCAGCATCGATCTCATGATGTGGCTGCCCGGGCAGGACGTCGCGCAATGGCTCGAGAACGTCACCGCCGCAATTGACGTGGATGCGGACCACCTTTCGCTCTACATTCTCGAGGTGTATCCGCACCTCCCGCTGAAGCAGGAGATCGATCGGCACGGCTGGACGCAGCAGCCGGATGACGCCGCCGCCGACATGTACGAGTTGGGGATGGCGCGCCTCGACGCGGCTGGTTACGAGCAGTACGAGATCTCGAACGTCTGCCGGCCGGGTCGCGAGTCGCGCCATAACCTGAAGTATTGGACCGACGGCGACTGGCTCGGTGTCGGCCCTGGCGCGCATTCGACGTGGCGTGGAGAGCGATGGCGCAATGTCGCGTCCACCGAGGATTACGTTCGTAGAATTGTCGATGATGAGTCGGTGGTGGCCGAGCGTCGCCTGTTGACCAGGGACGAGCGTCTGGGCGATGCGCTTTTCACCGGCCTTAGGCTGAATCGCGGCGTGAATATCAATATCCTGTCAGAACGCTATGGCGTCGACATCTGGCAGCGCTACGGTGACCGGCTCTCCCGATACCTCGACGCCGGCATCCTATTGAGGCAGGATGGAGAGCTGCGATTGACCCGGCCGGGAATGCTCCTGGGCAACGAGGTGATGTCGGTGTTCGTTTAGACTTGAAGTTGCAGGGCGTACCGGTAAATATTAAGCCCCCGTTCGACAACTAAGGAGGAGTGAATGCGTGCAATTACCCTGGCTCTCGCCGTCTTGGCCTTCACTGCGGTGAACGCCGATGCGCAGACGCCGAACGCCCGCGTCTTTAACGGCGGCGCCGGACTCATTCTGTACACCGTCAAGGCCGCCAGTACGGCCGATTTCGAGACGGTGCTGAACAAGACGAAAGAAGCGCTCATGAAGAGTGAGAAGCCTGAGCGGAAACAGCAGGCAGCTTCATGGCGCGTATACAAGTCGGATCAGGCTGGTGCGAACGGCAACGTGACCTACGTCATGATCATCGACCCCGCCATCAAGGAGGCCGACTACAACATCGTCAACATCCTGAACGAGGCATTCCCGGCAGAGATTCAGGCGCTCTTCAAGCAGTACACCGAATCGTTCGCCAGCGGGTTGATTCCGATCAACCTGGTGCCGGTCGTCGATTACTCGAAGTAATCCAACTCGCAGAAATCCCGACAGGGTTGAGAGCAGAGCGCAGAGGGCGGATGTCCCGATTGCCCTCTGCGCTCTGCCCATTGCTCTGTCAGAACGCCACGTTCAGTCCCGCATAGATCCGCTGGACCGTGCTGTGCCGCGGATGGCCTTTCAGGTTGAACACGCGGTAATCGACGCGCGCGCGCATCGGGCCTGCAATGGGGATCTTGATGCCGCCACCGGTGTTCAGAAGAGCGGCCGTTTCCTCATCGTTCCCAAGTCGTTCACGATAGACGCCGCCCCCTGTCGTGAAATAAAGCTGGAACGGCAGGCCGAAGGTCTGCACGACGAGGTTTCCCGTCGTCGTGCGGAGCGCCGGGCGCACCTCCGCCACGTCTTCCGACGAGTTGGCGTACTCGAATTCGAACCCGATGACCAGCAAGCTGGCGCCGAAGGCAAAGCCGCGCGTGAACGACCGATCCTTGTCGGCCGAGTTGCGGCCCAGAAATGCCGTCGCGTCAGCGCGGGCGCTCGAAGGGGTTGCTGCGATCAACGCAAGCGCGAGTACAGCCAGTCGCATCCTCATAGTGGCCGGTATTGTACCAGTCCTGTCAGACGGTACAAGTCCGTGATAAATTTCGCGGGTTGTCCGCTCTCGCAGCATCGATCCTTTCCGGTGATCCGCGCGCGATCGCCCGCGGCATCTCGCTCGTCGAGAACGAGACCCAGGAAGGACCCGCGCTGGTACGGGAGCTGTTCGAGCGGTCGGGACGCGCGTTTATCGTCGGTGTGACCGGCGCGCCCGGAGCGGGCAAGAGCACGCTGGTCGATGGCATCGTCTCGCGCTGGCGCAAAGCCGGACGCACGGTCGGCGTGCTTGCCGTCGATCCCACCAGTCCGTTCAGCGGCGGCGCCATGCTCGGCGATCGCGTGCGCATGCAGGCACACGCCCAGGACGCCGGCGTGTTCATTCGCAGCATGGCGACGCGGGGGCATCTCGGTGGTCTTGCGCGTGCGACCACGGATGCGGCTCTGGTGCTCGACGCGGCCGGCAAGGATTTCGTCGCGATCGAAACGGTCGGAGTGGGGCAGGACGAAGTGGAGATTGCGCGCACCGCAGATGTGTCGATTGTCGTGCTCGTGCCGGGAATGGGAGACGAGGTGCAAGCGTTGAAGGCCGGCGTCATGGAAATCGCAGACATCTTCGTCGTCAACAAGGCCGACCGTGACGGCGCCGATCGAGCCGTCGCCGAAATCGAATCGCTGCTCGGCCTCCACACGTACCCGGAAGGCCAATGGCGTCCGGCGATCGTTCGCACCGAGGCAACCACGGGGCGGGGCCTTGACGATCTGGTCGAGGTCATCACCCGGTTCGGCAAACAGTCATCCACGATCGACCTGCGTCGGCGCAGCCGCGCTCGAACGCAGCTCCGCGCCGTCCTTGCCGCGCGCCTGATGCAGCAGGTCGAGTCGCGCGTGTCGGAGATGGACATGGACAACCTTGTCGACCGGATCGCGGCGCGCACGCTCGATCCGTACACGGCGGCGGATCAGGTGCTGGGCGTCAGCGGGTTGAAGGGGCCGGGCAGTCAATCATGAAGGCGGTATTGGATCATGTGGGCGTCGCGGTCGCCGATCTCGAAGCCTCGCTGTCGTTTTTTCGGGATGCGTTAGGGCTTCACGTCGAGGCTCCCGAAGACGTCGCGTCGCAGGGCGTGCGCGCGCAGTTTGTTTCGACGGGCCCCACGTCGCTCGAGCTCCTGCAGGCGACGGCGCCCGATTCGCCGATTGCGAAATTTCTCGAAAAACGCGGCCCTGGGCTCCACCACATCACGTTGCGGGTCGACGACATCCAAAAGGCGCTGGCCGAATTGCGGGATCGCGGAGTGCGTCTCATCGACGCACAACCAAGGCCTGGCGCGGAGGGAGCCAGCGTTGCCTTCATCCATCCCTCGAGCGCACAGGGCGTGCTCGTCGAGCTGAAACAGGTCCCTGTCGTTCGCCCCGCGCCGGAGCTCCCCAAGACTATTCGGCTGGGCGACATCGACATCGTGACGGTGTCCGACGGTTTCTTCTATCTCGACGGCGGCGCGATGTTCGGCGTCGTGCCGAAAGCGTTCTGGGAAAGGAAGGCGCCGCCCGACGATCGCAATCGTATTCGCATGGCGATGCGGTGCCTGCTCCTGCGCGGCGCGCGAACCATGCTGATCGACGCCGGCTCCGGAGACAAGATGACGCCGAAGCAGGCGGACATCTACCGGTTCGAGCGCGAGTTCAACCTGCACCATGCGCTTGCGGCCGCGGGCTCGTCGCCTGACGCCATCGACGTCGTGCTCGCGACCCACCTGCACTTCGATCATGCGGGCGGGTTTACCGAGCGAACGGCGGACGGTACGATCAGGCCGCGATTCCCGCGCGCGCAGTATGTGGTCCGGCGAGGCGAGTTCGAAGACGCGATGCATCCGAACGAGCGCACGCGGGGCAGCTATTTTCTCGAGAACTACCAGCCCCTGGCCGATCACCACGTGCTGCAGCTGGTCGATGACGACGCGTCGATCATGCCGGGCGTGCGCGTGCGGCGCACCGGCGGCCATACGATGCACCATCAGATCGTGCTGATAGAATCGGCCGGCAAGACCGCGGTCTTCGCGGCCGATCTCCTGCCGACCGCCGCGCACCTTCCGGAAGTGTGGGTGATGGGCTACGATCTCTTCCCGCTCGATACGCTCAACTTCAAGCGAGCCTTCCTGCGAGAGGCCATCGATCGCGAGTACCTCATCCTGTTCGAGCACGATCCGAATATGGCGGCTGGGTACATCCGGGAGGAGAACGGGAAGAGGTACGTGGAGAAGGTGGCGTAGGGCACGAAACGAAAAACGAAGAACGAAGAACGAAGAACGAAAAACGAAGAACGAAAAACGAAAAACGAAGAACGAAAAGGCGAAGAACAAACACCAGTGAACCGAGGAGAGGCATGACAGTCCAGATAGGTGTCATTGGCGGCAGCGGCTTGTACGACATGGCCGAGCTGACCGACCGCGAAGAAAAGACGTTGACGACGCCATTCGGCGACCCGTCGGGTCCGTATGTGATCGGCACGCTGCGCGGAAAGCGGGTCGCGTTTCTCGCGCGGCATGGCGCAGGACATCGGCTGCTCCCTTCGGAGCTCAACTTCCGCGCGAACATCTTCGGCTTCAAGCTCCTTGGCGTGGAGCGGATTATCTCGGCGAGCGCGGTCGGCAGTCTCAAGCAGGAGTACCCGCCGCTCGACATCGTCGTGCCGGACCAGTTCTTCGATCGAACGAAGGGTCGCATCAGCACGTTTTTCGGCAACGGACTCGCCGCGCACGTCGGATTCGCGCATCCCATCTGTCCAGAGCTCGCCAGGGTCGGCGCCGATGCCGTTGCCGCTGTCGGGGCGACCGTGCACCGCGGCGGCACCTACGTGTGCATGGAAGGGCCACAGTTTTCGACCCTCGCCGAGTCCCGGCTGTATCGCGCGTGGGGCATGGACGTCATCGGCATGACGAACCTGCAGGAAGCGAAGCTCGCCCGCGAAGCGGAGATCTGCTACGTGACGCTCGCCCTTGTCACCGACTACGACTGCTGGCATCCCGAGCACGATTCCGTGACGGTCGAGATGATCGTGCAGACGCTGATGAAGAATGCGGAGACCGCGCAGCGCGCGATCGCCGAAGCCATCACGACGCTGCCCGTCGCGCGCTCGTGCGACTGCGGTTCGGCCCTGAAGTTCGCGCTGATCACGCGGCCCGACGCCGTGCCGGCGAAAGTCAAGAAGGACCTCGCCCCTATCATCGGAAAATATCTTTCATGAACCCCATTCTTGCCGTTGGCTCCGTCGCGTTCGACTCGATCAAAACCCCGTTCGGCGAAGCCAATCGGGTCGTCGGCGGCGCCGCCACGTATTTCGCGATTGCCGCGTCGTTCTTTACCGAGGTCCGCATCGTGGCCGTGGTCGGGGATGACTTCGGCGGCAACATCGATAAGGTCTTCGGCGGCCGGCGGATCGATCTGGCGGGCCTTGAACGGGTGCCGGGGGAGACGTTTCGCTGGAAAGGGGAGTACGGGTTCGACCTGAACAGCCGCGAGACGATCTACACGCACCTGAATGTGTTCGAGAAATTCACGCCGAAAATTCCGCCGGCCCACATCACATCGCCATTCGTCTTTCTGGGAAACATCCATCCGACACTGCAGATCGATGTGTTGAACCAGGTGCAGAAGCCGACGCTGGTCGGCGCGGACACGATGAACTACTGGATCGAACGCACGCCCGACGAGCTGAAGCAGGTGCTGAAACGGGTCGACGTGCTTCTCATTAACGATTCGGAAGCCCGCGAGCTGGCGGGCGAGGCGAACCTGGTCAAGGCAGCCCGCAAAGTGCAGGCGATGGGACCGAAGACGCTCGTGATCAAGCGCGGCGAGCATGGCGTGTTGATGACGCGCTCGGGCGGCGGGTTCTTCGCGGCGCCTGCGATGCCGCTCGAGGAGGTGTTCGACCCGACAGGCGCGGGCGATACGTTTGCGGGAGGGTTTCTTGGGTATCTCGCCTCGTGCGACGGCGTCGATGACGGCGCGATGGCCAGGGCCATCATCTACGGGAGCACGCTCGCGTCATTTGCCGTCGAGGACTTCAGCGTCGATCGGCTGCTGCGGCTGACGCCCGAGGAGGTAAAGGGGCGGTTCAGCGAGTTCAAGAAACTTACGCACTTCGACGTCGTGTAGCCTGACAGGAAATCAAGAGATCGGGAGTTACCGCATACCGAGCTTCTTCGCGTTGCGCATGTTGTTCATCGACACGGCGGCCGTCGCGCTGTTGATGGCCACGAGCATGACGACCGCGCCCACCTTGTTCTTCTTCCACATCCGCTCGGCGAGGAAAATCGTGCTCACCGTCGTGGCCGCTTTCAGGCCCAGCATCGAACCCGAGTTCTGCGCGAAGGGCGCCGCGGTCGGATTCGCTTCGCGCGCGCCGGCGGTCAGCGCGGCCCGCGTGCTGTACACGTCCCACGCCTGCACCGCGCCCAGGGCGACATAGAGCGCCGGGAGAATGGCCGGCCGCGTCACCGCCGGTGTGTAGTCCGACCTCGGCACTTTGGCCACAATGACGCCGCTGGCGTCGGCAAGCCGCATCTCTTCTTTTTCCCCGGCGGCCGCGGTGCCGACCACCGAGAAGCTCAGTGCCACGAAGGCGGCGAGGGCGACAAGGTGCTTGGTCGTCACGGCAACTCTCCAGTCAAGGCCCCGGTGCGACATGCGCCGGATGCCCCTACCCTATGCGGCCCTCATGCCGTTTTTAGGACTGACGGAAGATGTTTATAATCAGTTGATTACGAGATTTGTCTAATAATGAACCGTGTGCGGGTGGGCGGCTGGCGCACACGAGGCGGTCGCCCCACGCACTCGCGTTTCCCAGCACACAAGCGTGGCGAGGTCGGTGAGCGATCCACGTTGTAGCCGGCTTCGGGACCGCGAAAGGACCAGGTCCTATTTGAACTCCGATCCGTCCTTCCATAACGCCGCAGGCGGATCGTTGACGACGAGATACTCGAACTCCTTGCTGAACTCTTCGTTCGAGAGGCCCGCTGTCGCGGCGAGCTTGGCGAGCTCGTGCGCGTCGTGGAAGTCGTCCTTCCTCAGCCGAATCATGTAGCGGCGCGCGATGTGATACCGCGTCGAGTCGACGTCGACCAGGCGCGTTTTCGCGCGGCCCGTCTTTGGATCGAGCATGTTCTTGAAGGGGATCGGGACGAAGCGCCCCGCCTGCATCGAGACCATCGCATTCGATCCGCCCGACATGATGTACTTTGCGGCGCAGTAGCCCAGGTCCCTGGTGTATTCCATGTCGAACGGAATGGGATCGGCGCATCGCAGCTCGTAGCCGATATTCTTCGCGACGAGCGTCGACTTGAGGCCGAACTGCTTCAGCCGCTCCGTGATTTGCACCTTCAGGATCTCGCCGATGTTCACCTCGGCGATGCGCACGTGGCCGTGCTCGTCGCGCTCGACCCCCTTCAGCTCGGCGAGATCGTCCTCGCTGATGTGCAGCACGACCCCTTCGCCGATGACGGCTACGCCATCCCGCCTGCCATAGCTCATCCGCTTGATGATGGCGCCGACCAGCGTGTCGACGAGCACCTTGAGCCGCAGCGGCGCGGAGAACTCTTCGGGAATCAGCGACAGCGTCGCGCCGGCGGCCTTGGCAATCCCGAGGCTCAGGTGGCCGGCAGTCCGCCCCATCGCGATGACGATGTACCACCGCGACGTCGTCTTCGCGTCGACCATCAGGTTCTTCACAATCTCGACACCATAGTGACGAGCGGTCTGGAAGCCGAACGTGTCGATGTGCGGAGGCAGATCGAGGTCGTTGTCGATCGTCTTCGGCACGTGCACGACACGGAGCCGGCCCGATGCGTGCTCCGCGAGCTTCATGGCTGAGAATGCGGTGTCGTCACCGCCGATGGTGATGAGCTGCGACACGTTGAGCCGCAGCAGCGACTGCACGGTGTTCTCCAGCAGCGCCGGGCTCTTTGACGGATTGGCGCGGGCGATGCCGATGTGCGACCCGCCACGGAAATGAATGCGGCTGACCCCTTCGATCGTGAGCGGAATGACGTGATCGATGTCCCCCTGCATGACCCATTCGAAGCCGTCGCGAAGCCCGATGACCTCGACCCCCTCCAGCCGAGCCCGGATCGTCGCCGCCGCGATGACGCTGTTGAGACCAGGTGCGGGCCCGCCGCCGCACAGAATTGCCAGTTTGTTATGCGTGTCCATGTCTTGTCGCGGGGCCCCTCGCCCCGCTCGCGCGCCGCTCGCCTCCGTCCCTCGGGTGATCGCTCGGGACGCCCTGACGTTACTCGAAAGGGCGGGGCCCCATCGCCCCGCGCCGCTCGCGGCTGCGCGTATTGTAATTTCGCGTGCTACGACAGTGCAATTTCAGAGAGGTTTGGGTCAAAGAAGTCCATTTCTGCACGTGATTTCGTTGGAAGCGTTTTTGCTTCGTCTAAAGACGTGCGACTCGAGAAAGAAACCTTCGGTCCTGTCCTTCGAGCAGCCCGCGAACGCCGGGGCGTCACTCTCAGGCAGCTGGCGGCGGAAACCAAGCTCAGCGTGGAATTGTGGGAGGCGCTCGAGGATAACAACCTGGCGCGCTGGCCCAAGCGTGTCTTTGCGCGCAGCTACGTGCGTGACTACGCCGAGCGCATCGGCCTCGATCCGGACGAAGTCGTCAACGAGTTCTGCCGCCTGTTCCCCGAATGGGGCGATCGGCGCGCGGAACGCGTCATCCGCGAGAAGGCCCAAATCATCGCGCACGATCTCTCGTGGGAAGACTTGCCGGCGCCGCAGAACCGCCGGTCCAGCGATCGAGCGGCCAGCGCCGCGCCTGGGTTTTTCGGGCGTCACCGCACTCGGCTGGTCGCGATCGCCCTCGACATCAATGTCGTGGTCTGGCTGGGCTTTCTCGGCAAGACGTCCGGCCTCGCGTTCTGGCCGTCAGCGGCCGTCGCCGCCCTGGCGTACTCGAGCATCGGCACCCTCTTCACCGGCCGCCCCCTCGGCGTGGTTGCCTCGGAGTGGATCGTCAGGACGGTGCAGTCGATGCCGGGTACTCGCCGCCTGTTGTCCTCACACACCGAAAACGCCTAATTTCGCCCGTTCTTTGCCCGAGCGCGTTTGTTTCTGATATCCTCTCGCTCCTTATCACTATTGGGACAAGGAGCGAGTAATGCAGATAGCAGAGCGCGAGAATGGGACGGTGACGGTCCTCGATCTTTCCGGAAAGATTACGCTTGGCGAAGGCGACTCCCTGCTCAAGGACAAGCTGCACAGCCTGCTGCACCAGGGAAAGAAGAACGTGCTGCTCAACCTGGGAGAGGTGAACTACGTCGATAGCGCGGGGTTGGGCGCGCTGGTCAGCGCATATACGACGGTTACCCGCGAGGGAGGCAGCCTGAAGCTGGCCAACATCACCCGCAAATTGCAGGATCTGCTGTCGATCACCAAGCTGTTGACCGTCTTCGAGACGTTCGATTCAGAGGACGAGGCACTCCGCAGCTTTAAATAAACAGGAGCGTAGGAGAGTAGGAGAAAACTCTTTTCAAAAAGGAATTCCTAGCCTCCTAGTCTCCTGTTCGTATTTATCCCTTCCGAAAGACCACAATCCGGTTGGTGTTCGTTCCCTTCGAGTTGTTGCGCACACCCCAGCAGTTCGCCGTCTTGGTGAACTGCTGAGCGTTGATCACGACGAGCAGCGGCTCGAGACCGGACTCGACGCCGCAGGGCAGCACCGCTTCTTCGAGCTTCACCTTGCCGTTCCGGACTTCGCCCACTTCGAACGCTACGTGGCCGCCGGGCCGCAGCACGCGGGCGAGCTCGCGGAACACGCTCGTCATCGCCGCCTGCCATTCGGCCACCTTGCGATGCATCGAGATCTCGACGGCCGACGTGTCGATGCCGCAAAACCACCCGCGCAGCCAGTTGTCGCCGGCGTAGTCGACGACATCGAGAAACGGCGGCGACGTGACGACGAGACTCACAGAATTCGCCTTGAGCTGCGGGGTCGAGCGCGCCGGCCGTGTCAGCAGCACCGCCCGGTTCGCCGAGCGCAGGAGTGCGGTCCGTGTCGCCGCGTCGCAGTCGGTCAATAGCGATCGCGTCTTGCCCACGATGAGGTCGCGCACGTTCCGCCGCGGCGGAACCTGCTTGCGCCTCGCGTTGATCCTGACCTGTGCGTCGATCGAGGTCGCCTGGTTAGGGGGCAACGTGTAGACGGAGAAGAAGCCGGGCGAATGCCCCGTCAGCCGATTCACCGCCACCATGCGAATCCACCGGTCGATGCCGTCGAGCGATCCGCTGCTGTCGCGCGCGAGCAGATATTCCCGCAGGGCGCAGATCTCGCGCAGCGTGTCCGGGTGATAAAACACCTCGAGCTCTCGCGGATACGACAGGGCCAGCGACAGGTCGATCTTGGCAAGCCTGCGCGCGACGTCTTCCGCCGTGGGTGGGGAGAGTCGCGGCTGGGCGAGCATCGCGCTCAGCGGGTTGATGTCGCAACCCGCGGGCGTGCGCCCCGCCAGCGCCGCTTCGAGCACCGTCGTGCCGCGTCCCATGAACGGGTCGTACACGACGTCGCCTGGCGCGGTGAAACGGTCGATGAAGAAGCGCGGAAGCTGCGGCTTGAAGCACGCGCGATAGGACACCTCGTGGAGACTGTGTGCGGCGCGCTGCTTGCTCGTCCAGAATTCGTTCACGAAGGTTTCGACGACGATCGGCCGCCTCTTCGCGAGGCCGACGCTCGTGACGGCGCGCCGCGTGGCGCGGCCGTTCCATGTGAACGCACGCAGCTCGCGGACGATCTCGGGTTGGGGAGCTGCTGGGCTCGGAAGGCGTTGGGGGACGCTCACCCCCTATCTATCGGCAGAACTGTGCAGAAGTACAGCGGCAGCCAGATAGATGGCGGCGCCGGTCATCAAGGTCACCGAAAAGCCCCAGTTCATCGCGACAAAGACGGCCAGCGTGGCGCCGATGACCGACAGCGCGCCGTTCATGCCCCACGCCCAAGGTACGAGGGCTGAATCATTTACGGTCATCAACCGGATGCCTGCGGGCAGCGGCATCCCCATCAGGACCCCGGCAGGCGCGATCAGCAGCACCGTCAGGGCGATGCGTGCGGCATGGCTTGCGCTGATCGCCGAGCGAATAATGAGCGGCAGGGCGACGATGCCGAGAATGGCGACGCCGACGATGCCGAGCAGCACGAACTGAATGGTGCGGCGCAGCGCTGCGTCACTGATGCGCCGGCTCACGAGACTGCCGATGCCGGTTCCGAGCAGAATCGAAAATAACGTCACGGTCAGTGAGTACACCGGATGTCCGAGCAGCAGCACGAAGCGCTGCAGCAGCGCCACCTCGATGAGCATGAAGCCGGCGCCGAGCATCCCGAAGTACCCGAGCCAGCGCGGCCAGTGGCTGCCCCGCAGTTCGCTCCCCGACAGCGCCAGCGGTCCCACCACGAACAGGGCGACGAACGTGACGGAGATCGCCATCAGCGTCATCAGCGCGCTCAGGCCGTTGCCGAACAGCATGCTGCGGCCGAAGGCGGTCTGGAACTGGTCCTGAATTTTGGTCGTGTGGAAGAAGAACGGCCGGTTATCCGTGGTGGGGGAAACGTCGTGATGGTAGCTGTCGTAAAACGCCTGCCGATCCGGGGCGAGCACGAGCTTCGCGTAGTCGTTGTTCGCGTCGTGCTGTCCCGGTGCGTACAGCACGGTAAAGCCCAAGCGGTTGGCGGTCGCATGCAGGAGTGCGACGTCCTCTGGCGTGAAGGCGGTCTTCTTCAGAAGGAAAGTCGCCACCCGATCCTGCTGCACGATGGCCATGTGCTCCGCAGCCGAGCAGCCGCGGCTCTCGCAGGCCGCCTGCGCCAGCGACACGAGCCGAAGTCCGTCGAACACCCACCGCGTGATCGTCAGCATCCCCCGGTCGGTGAGGTGATCGTAGTAATCCTCGAAGGCCTCCTTCGTGTACAGGGTGTTCTCCGTCAGCGTGTACGCGCCCGCCGCCGTTGCCGCCCAGGTGTCCACCAGCGACGCCTGGATGACGTCGTACCGCTCGTTCGATCGACGGACGTAGCTGCGGCCGTCATCGACGACGACGTGGACCTTCGGGTTGTCGTAGATCGAACCTGAAAAATCGCGGAATTGGCCGAGCATGACGTCGTCCGCGATGATCGGGTTCACCTCGACGCCATCGACGCGTCCCGCGCCGAAGACGAGCGCCGTCAAGAGATCTCTGCCGCCCCCGGGACCGATGACGAGCGTCGTAAAGCCGACAGATCGGTTCATGAGGTGAAAGGCGAGCCCGGTCAGCTCGTATTTCAAATATTCGACTTTCGACAAATTGCCATCGAATCGCAGGATCGGCGTCGACGCCGCCGAATCGATGTCCATGAATCGCGTTTCGGGCTTGGGGCCCTTGTAGAGCGAGCTGAGCGACCAGTCTCCGTGCGACCGGTCGTACACTGCCACGCGCGAAAACGAATTCCATTTTGCGAACAGGACGATGTCTTCGTCGTGCCCCTTGGTATTGGTGACGTCGAACGGCGCCGATCCCATCAGCTGCAGGCCGCCGGGGATTCCCACGGCCAGTGCGGCGATCGCCGCCGTGCGAAGCAGCGTCCTGTCTGGCGAAAACAGCAATGCGGCGACGCCGCCGAGCACCGCGGCCAGCAGCACGACGCCCGGTGCGCCGAAGCGATTCATCAGGGGCAGCAACAGCAGACAGCCGAGTGCGGCGCCGATGAGATCGGCGCCATAGACGATGTTGACGCGACTCCTGAGGCGCGTGATCGCCAGCGAGATGGCGGCGCCGCCCGAGAAGAACGGGAGGGCGGCCAGCGTATAGATCGCGATCATCTTGGCGAGGTTCGCGTGCGAGTAATTCAGACCGACGCGGATGCGCACGAGAGCGGCGAGTGCCAGGACCGTGCAGGCCGCGAACAGCAGCGAATGCGCGGTGAGCAGGCTCGCCGTCGAGCGTGTGTCGAACGTGCGCCGCATGACGTAGACGTAGACGCCGCTCGCGCTGAGCCCGAAGAGCGCGATCGAGATCGCGAGGAACGCGAAATGGTAGTACATCGTTACCGAGAAGATTCGCGTGAGAGCGAGCTCGATCATCAGGATGGCGCCGGCAATTGCGGCGACGCCGGCGAGCGCCCGCACGAAGCGGCCGCGCGTGAACGCATCGTCAGTGTGGAGCGCGTCGGTGGACATCGGCGTCGAAGTTTAGCATCAGAGACTTGAGGTAAACTGCCACCGTGCCGGCGACTGCGACGGTTCGCGCGCAATCACCCAATCACGTGCTGATCTGCGCGGCGGGTCTGCTCGTGCCGGGACTCGCGCATTTGTGGCTCGGCCGCCGCAAAGGGCTCGTCTTTGTGGTCGTGCTGCCGGCGATGTTCGCGTTGGGTCTTTTCCTGGAAGGCAGAATTTTTCCTGTCGACTTCTCGCAGCCGCTCGTCGCGCTCGCGGCGCTGGCGAACATGGGCATCGGCGTGCCGTACATCGTCGCTCGCATGATGGGCTATGGCGCGGGAAACGTGATCGCCGTTACCTACGAGTATGGGAACACCTTCCTCATCGTCGCCGGCCTGCTCAACACGCTCGTGGTGATCGACGCGTTCGACATCTCCATGGGACGCAAATGATGCACAGCCATCTGGTCCTGATGCTCATCTTTTCGCTGTGCGTGTCGGCCGTCTTCGCCGGGCTGCTGCGCGAAGAGGTGCGCGATCAGCTCGTCATCGGCGCCAAGATGTTCGGCGGCATGATCGCCGCCGCGCTCATCCTCGGCTGGCTGATGTTTCCGTTTCCGATCTGATCTCTTTGCTCTCCACTCCCGGCTCTACGCGGACCAAGCTCTGGCTGCCAGTCATTGCCTACATGGCGATGCTGTTCGTGTTCTCGTCGTTCTCCAAGTTGCCGCTGCCGCCAGGCAATCTGTCCTTCTACCATGCTCACATCGCCGCGTACTCGGGGCTCGGAGCGTTGACGACGCGCGCCGCGGCCAAAGGACTGCGCCATGTGTCGGTGACGGCGGTGCTGGTGGCCATTGCGATCTCTTCGCTCTACGGCGTCACCGACGAATACCATCAAGTGTTCGTGCCCGGACGAACGTTCGACGTGCTCGACATGGCGGCCGACGCGTTCGGCTCGGTGTTGGGGGCGGGCGCGATGTGGGCGTGGAGTATAATCAAGCGTCGCTTCTGAGCGTGCGATGCCCTTTGACAACCTGCTCGTCCAGCGTGAGTCCCGGATCGCGGTGCTCACGGTTCAGCGCCCCACGCGTCTGAACGCGCTCGACGCCTCGACCCTCGAGGAACTTCGGCAGGCTGCCCTCGACCTTCAACACGACAACTCGATCCGCTGCGTCATCGTGACCGGGGCCGGCGAGAAGGCCTTTGTCGCCGGCGCCGACGTCAACGAGATTGCCGGTGATTTGCCTGAAGCCGCGCGGCTGCGCGCGCTCGGCGGCCAGCACGTGTTCGATCTCATCGAGCATCTCGGCAAACCGGTCATCGCCGCCGTCAATGGATTCGCACTTGGCGGCGGGTGCGAGCTCGCCATGGCGTGCACGCTGCGGATCGCCGCCGATACGGCGCGCTTCGGGCAGCCAGAGATCAACCTCGGCCTCATTCCGGGATTTGCCGGCACTCAGCGCCTGTCCCGTCTTGTCGGAAAGGCGAAAGCCATGGAGTTGATTCTGACCGGCAATCCAATTACGGCCGCCGAGGCCTTCGCCATTGGCCTCGTGAATCGCGTCGTCCCAGCGGCCGATCTCATGACCGAGGCGCGCGCGCTTGCGGCAGAGCTCGCGGCAAAGCCGGCGATCGCGCTCCAGTACGCCATGGAGGCGATCAACAGCGGACTCGAGATGCCTTTCGCAGAGGGGTGCCGGCTCGAAGCCTCGCTGTTCGGCATGGCCACGGCGTCCGACGACATGAAGGAAGGGACGAGGGCGTTTCTCGAGAAAAGAAAGCCGGAGTTTAAAGGTTGACAACATGCTGAAGGTCGAGGGCTCGCAGAAAGCGCCGGGATTGAAGTTTGCGCTCGTCGTGTCGAAGTTCAACGACTTCGTCACCGAGCGTCTGCAGACCGGCGCGCTCGAGGGGCTGAAGGCCGCAGGCGTCGCGACCGGCGACATCTGCGTCATCAAGGTGCCGGGCGCGTTCGAGATTCCGTTCGCCGCGAAGGAAGCCGCCTCTCGAGGAAGATTCGCCGCGGTGATTTGCCTGGGGTGCCTGATTCGGGGCGCTACCGCGCACTTCGAATACATCGCGTCGGCGTGCGCCCACGGCATCACCGACGCAGCAGCGCAGACAGGCGTGCCCATGACGTTCGGAGTACTGACGACCAACTCTGTCGAGGAAGCACTCGAGCGAGCGGGCGAGGGATCCGCCAACAAGGGATGGGAGGCGGCAGCCGCTGCGGTCGAGATGGCGACGCTTCAACGCGCCCTTCGACTGCCGAGACCGGCTACTGGCGTGAACGTATGACCACACCTGAAGCCACAACCCCGGGCTCGAAGCACCGCACGCGCCATCGCGCCCGTCAGGCCGCCGTGCAGATGCTCTATCAGTGCGAAGTGGGGCAGCACGATATCGAAGAGGTGGTGCGCACATTCTGGTCCGCGAATCTGCCGGGATCGGAAGGCGCACCCGAGGCCGTTCGGACGTTCGCCGAGCAGCTCGTCCGTCTGACGACGGCGAATCGCGAGAAGATCGATCCGCTGATCGTCGAGACCGCCGAGCATTGGAGGCTGTCGCGGATGGCCGCGCTCGACCGGATCATCCTGCGTCTGGCGATTGGCGAATTCCTCGACGGATCCACGCCGCGGAACGTCGTGATCAACGAGGCGCTCGAGCTGGCGAAGACGTTCAGTGGGGAAGAATCGGTGAAGTTCGTCAACGGCATCCTCGACGCGGTCAAGAAGAAAATGCCATGAGGATCACGTGGGCCGGGTGAGACGCGCGGGGTTCGTGGGGTTGGTGCTCGCCGCCGCGTGCGGGATGAGCTCGCAAACGCCGCCGGGTCCATCGCCCGTCACGCCGTCGTTTTCCGTGCTCGTCTTCTCGAAGACGGCCGCCTTTCGGCACGACTCCATTCCAGCCGGCATCAACGCTGTCCGCCAGCAGGGCAGTGTCCGTGGCTTTTCGGTCGACGCGTCCGAGGACGCGGCTCTGTTCACGGACGAATCGCTCGCCAAGTACAAGGTCGTCATGTTTCTTTCCACCACGGGCGACGTGCTGAACCCGGCGCAGGAAGCCGCGTTCGAGCGATTTATCCGCCGTGGAGGCGGTTTCGTCGGCGTTCACTCGGCTACCGACACGGAATACGACTGGCCGTTCTACGGGGCCCTGGTGGGCGCCTATTTCGACGGGCATCCCGATATTCAGAATGCGACGATTCAGGTCGAGGACTCCGCGCATCCTGCGGTCGCCTCGCTGCCGCGTCCGTGGACGCGCCGCGACGAGTGGTACAACTTCCGCCGAAACCCGCGCGGCAATGTCACCGTGCTCGCCACGCTGGACGAGCGCACGTACAGTGGCGGAACGATGGCGCCGGACCATCCGATCATCTGGTCGCACACCTACGAAGGCGGACGGGCGCTGTACACCGCGCTCGGTCACACGCAGGAAAGCTTTTCGGAGGCACCCTTCGTCGAGCATCTCGGACGAGCCATTCTCTGGGCGGCCGGTGCGATATGATTTCGACGAATGTCATCTGAAGACGAACAGATCCAGCAGCGGCGCGCCAATCTCGCGAAACTGAGCGAGCTCGGCGTCAGTGCCTATCCGCATCGATTCGACCGTACCGCCACCATCACCGATCTCGTGAAGGCCCACGGCGGGAAGACGGGGCCTGACCTCGAAGCCACTCGCATCGATACGACGACAAGCGGCCGCATCCTGGGCATTCGCAATTTCGGCAAGGCGAATTTTCTGGTCCTGTCCGACGGGCGTTCGCGCATCCAGGTGTACATCAAGAAGGACTCGCTCTCGGAACACGACTTCGAGCTGTTCCGCCTGCTCGATTTCGGCGACCTCATCGGCGTCGAGGGGCATCTCTTCCGCACCCGCACCAACGAGCTGACGATCTGGGCGTCGCGCATCGAGTTTCTGGCGAAGTGCCATCTGCCGCTGCCGGAGAAATGGCATGGGCTGACCGATATCGAAATCCGCTATCGCCAGCGCTATCTCGATCTCATCGTCAATCCCGAAGCGCGCGAAGTATTCCACGTGCGCAGCAAGGTCGTCGCGGCGATACGCGAATTCCTCGACGGCCGCGGGTATCTCGAAGTCGAGACGCCGATGATGCACCCGATTGCCGGGGGCGCGATGGCGCGGCCGTTTCGGACGCACCACAACGCCCTCGACGTCGATCTGTTCCTGCGCATCGCACCGGAGCTTTATCTGAAGCGCCTGGTCGTGGGCGGCCTCGAGCGCGTGTACGAGATCAACCGCGTTTTCCGGAACGAGGGCATCTCTACGCGTCACAATCCAGAGTTCACGATGCTCGAGTTCTATCAGGCCTACAGCGACTACCAAGATCTGATGACGATGACCGAGGAGCTGATTTTGTTCGTGGCACAATCGGCGATCGGCAAGGACGAGGTGCAGCTCGAGGGCGAGACGATCTCGCTGCGTGCGCCGTTCGCGCGCGTGTCGCTGCGGCACGCTGCCGCGGATGCCGCGTCCAGGAAGCTTGGGCAGCCGGTGGCCGAAACAGACTTGCGCGATCACGCGAAGGTGAGCGACCTCGCGGCGCGTCTGGGCGTGGCTGTCGACCCGAAGTTCGGGCCCGGCAAGATCACGACGACGATCTTCGAAACGCTGGTCGAGGAATCGCTCGTGCAGCCGACCTTCGTCTACGACTTCCCGACCGAGGTGTCGCCGCTTTCGAAGCAGCGCCCGGGCGATACCGACACCGTCGAGCGGTTCGAGCTGTACATCGGTAAGACGGAGGTCGCCAACGCCTTCAGCGAGCTGAACGATCCGATCGAGCAGCGCAATCGCTTCATGCAGCAGTTAGAGGAAAAGGCCAAGGGCGACCAGGAAGCGCACGCGATGGACGAAGACTACGTGCGCGCGCTCGAATACGGGCTGCCGCCGACCGCGGGCGAAGGCATCGGCATCGATCGCCTCGTGATGATGCTGACCGACAGCAGGTCGATTCGCGACGTCATCCTGTTTCCGCACATGCGGCCGAAATGACCGGGGTCAGACCCTATTTTTACGTTTCTCGAAATCGACCGCGATTGGACGCGCTATGAGTTACGCAAGACGTAAAAATAGGGTCTGACCCCTTTTATGCCATTCGAATTACAGATCGCTCTGCGCTATCTGCTCGGCCGGCGGCGGCAGGCCTTCATCTCCATCATCTCCGTCGTGTCGACGCTGGGCGTGACCGTCGGCGTCCTTGCCCTGATTGTCGCCATGGCGATGATGACCGGGCTGCAAAGCGAGCTGCGCGATCGCATCCTCGGCTCGACGCCGCATGCCTACGTCTTCAAGACCACCGGCATCACGGACTACCACGCCGAGCTCGAGGCGCTGCGCAAGATTCCGCACGTCGTGGGCGCCGCGCCTGCCTTTCTGGGTCGCGCCATGGCGTCCTCCCCGAGCGCCGATGCCTTCATCAACTTCAAAGGCATCGACCCCGAGCTCGAAGGCACTGTTACCGAAATCGAGCAATCGATCGTGACCGGGAAGCTGGCCGATCTCAGGCCGCGCAACGATGACGACCACGACGGCATCGTGCTTGGCCAGGATCTCGCCAAGCAGCTCGGCGTGGGCGTTGGCGACCGCATCAACCTGCTGACGCCGACGGGCACGCTCAATCCGTTCACTGGCATGTCCCCTCGATTGAGGCCGATGCGCGTCGCCGCCATCTTCCGGCTGGGCCTCTACGAGGTCGACAACACGTTTGGCCTCGTCTCGCTGGATGTCGCTGCCCGCCTGCTGAACAAAACGCAGCCGGAAATGATGCAGCTGGCGTTTGACGACATCTATGCGGCCTCTGAGGTGACGGTGAGCATTCCTCGCATCCTCGGCGACCGCTACGTCGTGCAGGACTGGACGACGATGAACCGGCCGCTGTTCGAGGCGCTGTTTCTCGAGAAGCTCGCGGTCTCGATCACCATCGGCCTCATAGTGATGGTCGCCGCGCTCAACATCATCGCGTCTCTGGTGCTGCTCGTGATGGAGAAAACCCCCGACATCGCGATTCTCAAGACCATGGGGGCCACCTCGCGCAGCATCATGTACGTGTTCATGCTGCAGGGGCTCATCATCGGCACCATCGGCACCGGCATCGGCGCCGTCGCCGGCGTCGTGATCTCGTGGGTGATGAACCGCTACCAGCTCTTGCGCGTGCCCGGCATGGGCGAGGTCTATCAGATCTCATATGTGCCGTTCACGCTCCGACCCGTCGAGTTGCTGATCGTGGTCGTGATGGCCGTGCTGATCTGTTTCCTCGCCACGATCTACCCCTCGCGTCAGGCTGCGAAGCTGAAGCCGGTCGAAGCGCTGCGATACGGGTAGGGACCACCAACCACCAACCAAGAACAGGTTCGTCCACTGTTCTGAGATGGTGACAATCTGCGCTGCAATCAGGACACCGCCAGCCGCATAAGTCCTTAATATCCAAGAAAATTAGTGGCACTCTCCTTGATGTGAAGACCGCAGGGGGATATGACCATGAGAGCAGCCTTTGGAGCAGTTGGGGGAGCATTGGCGGTTGCCGCAATGCTCGTGTCGTACAACATCGGCGCACACAACGCGTCCAGCGGCCAGATGATGGCCCCGACCACGCAAATGCTTGTGGGCCCTGACGGCATCGCGCGGCCGTATCTGGTGCAAGCATCTCAGGGCGGGTTTGGCCAGGCGGCGCCGGGGCAGCCATTGGGATGGTCGCCGTACACCACGACGACTCCGGGCGCTATGACTCCGGTCGGATATGCGTACCCTGCGTATCAGGCGCCGTATCCGGTGCAGACGCAGTACACGACCGAGCGCGCTGTCGCGCAGGCGCCGGTCCGCCGCGTGTCGTCGCAGCGAGCCTCATCTGAAGTCACGCCCCGGCGGACCTGGCAGAAGAGCGCGCTGTTGATTGGCGGCTCGGCCGGCACGGGCGCAGGGCTCGGCGCGCTCATCGGCGGCAAGAAGGGCGCGCTTGCGGGCGCGGCCATCGGCGGCGGCGCGGCGGCCATCTACGATCAGGTAAAACGACACTAAGATAGCTACGGAACTGGCGAACTAGGGAACTATTGATCTGGAGCGCATGTCCCCAGATCCTTAGATCCCTAGTTCAATAGTTCTTTAGCTACTATGCCTTTCCTCACCGCCAACCGCATCAACAAGAGCTATCAGGTCGGAACCCAGCACCTGCACGTGCTGCGTGACCTGGAGCTCGCGGTCGAACCGGGCGAGATGGTCGCGGTCGTCGGGGCGTCCGGTGTCGGAAAAAGCACGCTGCTGCATCTGCTTGGCGGCCTCGATCGCGGCGACTCGGGCTCGGTCGTTGTCGGAGACATCGACCTGGGCACCATGCCAGACGACGCGCTGACCGCGTTTCGGAACAAGCACGTCGGGTTCGTTTTTCAGTTTCATCATCTCCTTCCCGAATTTACGGCACTCGAGAACGCCGAGATGCCCCTGCGTATTGCCCGCATGCACCCGGCCGAGTCGAAACGGCGGGCTGAAGCGGTACTCCAACGGCTTGGACTTGCCGATCGCCTGACGCACAGGCCGAGCATGCTCTCGGGCGGTGAGCAACAGCGCGTTGCCGTGGCCCGTGCGTTGGTGACCGAACCATCCGTCCTGCTGGCCGACGAGCCCACCGGAGATTTGGATGAGCAAACGGCCGAAGCTTTGCACGCGCTTTTGCGGGAGATGCACCAGGAGCGGCACCTCAGCTCTGTGATCGCGACCCACAACATGCATCTCGCCGCGTCGTGCGATCGTGTGCTGCGGCTCGAGGGCGGGCGACTGGTCGAACAGTCCGCTCCTTTTCGAGCCGATATGACGCGTAACGGATAGGAAGGTCAGGGGTTTGGCCGTATAATGCGTATAGGTCGTTTACGCGTTACCACCACCCCTATTTCGCAGGTTAAAACGGATGTTCGAACGCTACACTGAACGAGCGCGTCGCGTTCTGTTCTTCGCCAGATACGAGGCCAGCCAGCTCGGGTCCATCTCGATCGAGACCGAGCACCTGCTGCTCGGTCTGATTCGCGAGGGCAAAGGGCTGACCAGCCGTATCTTCGCCCGCTCCCACCTGTCCCTCGAAAACATCAGGAAGGAAATCGAGGGCCGGACGGTCTTCCGCGAGAAAGTCTCGACGTCCGTTGAAATACCCTTCAGCGCCGAAACGAAGCGCGTGCTGCAGTTCGCCGCCGAAGAGGCGGACCGGCTGCTGCACAACTACATCGGGACCGAACATCTGCTGCTCGGCATCCTGCGCGAGGAGCGCTCGGTGGCGGCGTCCATCCTTATGGAGAAGGGGATGCGCCTCAACACCGTGCGCGAGGACATCGTCCAGCTGCTGAACGAGAAGACCACGCTGACGCGCGTGAAGGAGACGCCGCTGCTCGCTGAGTTCAGCCGCGACCTCACCGAATCGGCGATGAAGAACCAGCTCGATCCGCTCGTCGGCCGCGACTACGAGCTCGAGCGCGTGCAGCAGGTGCTCTGCCGCCGCACCAAGAACAACGCCGTGCTCATCGGCGAGCCTGGCGTCGGCAAGACCGCCATCGTCGAGGGTCTGGCGCAGAAGATCGTCTACGGCGACGTGCCGCACTTTCTGGCCGACAAGCGCATTCTCGCCCTCGACATCTCGCTGATTGTCGCAGGCACGAAATACCGCGGGCAGTTCGAAGAGCGCCTCAAGGCCATCATGAAGGAGCTCACGGACAACCCGAACATCATCGTCTTCATCGACGAGCTGCACACGCTCGTCGGCGCGGGCTCTGCCGAAGGCTCGCTCGACGCGGCGAACATTCTCAAGCCGGCGCTCTCGCGCGGCGAGATCCGCTGCATCGGCGCCACCACTCCGGCCGAGTACCGGAAATACATCGAGAAGGATCGCTCGCTCGAGCGGCGGTTCCAGGCCATCAAGGTCGATCCGCCCGCCGAGAAAGAAACGATCGAGATCATCCTCGGCGTGAAGGACCGCTACGAGTCGTTCCATCACGTCGAGTACACGCGCGAAGCCATCGAAGCCGCGGTGTACCAGTCGAGCCGGTACATCACCGATCGCTTCCTGCCCGACAAGGCCATCGATCTGATCGACGAGGCCGGGGCGCGGGCGAAGCTGCGCGAGGCCGGCTACAGCGAAGAGTTCGGCGAGATCAACCGCAGCATCCGCGTCGCCGTCGAGCAGATGGAGAACGCGGTCTCGCAGAAGGACTTCGAGAAGGCACAGTTTTATCGCGAGCAGGAAGTCAGCGCGCGCGAGAACCTGCAGTTCGTGCGCGAGAAGTTCGACGTCAAGTCGAGCGCGCGCCGCGTCGCGGTGGGCAAGCAGGAGATCGACGAAGTCGTCTCGAAATGGACGGGCGTGCCGCTCGCGTCCATCAATCAGGACGAAGGCGACAAGCTATTGCGCATGGAGCAGGAGCTCCATCGCCGCGTGGTGAGTCAGGAGCGCGCGACCTCGGCGGTCTCGCGCGCGATTCGGCGCTCGCGCGCCGGGTTGAAGAACCCGAACCGGCCGACAGGCAGCTTCATGTTCCTCGGCCCGACCGGCGTCGGCAAGACCGAGCTGGCGCGCGCGCTTGCGAACTTCCTGTTCGGCAGCGACAACGCGCTCATCCGCTTCGACATGTCCGAGTACATGGAGAAGCACTCGGTGTCGAAGCTCATCGGATCGCCTCCGGGATACGTCGGGCACGAAGAGGGCGGCCAGCTGACCGAGAAGGTCCGGCGCAACCCGTACTCTGTCGTATTGCTGGACGAAATCGAGAAGGCCCATCCGGACATCTTCAACATCCTGTTGCAGGTGTTCGAGGACGGCCATCTCACCGACGGTCTGGGGAATCGGGTGAACTTCAAGAACACGATTCTGATCATGACGTCGAACATCGGCGCGCGCTTCATCCAGAAGAAGGCGTCGCTCGGATTCCAGTCGTCCGAATCGGAGAGCATCGCGAAGAGCGTGAATGACATGGTGCTCGGCGAGGTGAAGCGGACCTTCAATCCCGAGTTCATCAACCGCATCGAAGAAATCATCGTGTTCGAAGCGTTGGGCGACGACGACCTGCGGCGGATCATGCTGCTGCTGGTCGATCAGTTGAACGACAACCTGGTGAATCGCCAGCTCAAGATCGCGCTGATGCCGGAAGTGATCGATTGGATCATCGACGTCACCTGCAAGGACCGCTCGTATGGAGCCCGTCCGCTCCGCCGCGCGATCCAGCGATATGTCGAGGATCCGCTATCCGAGGAGCTCATCAAGGGGCATCTCAGGGGGGGCGACATCGAGGTCTACCTCGAGAACGGGTCGCTGGCCTATCGCGCACCAGGGGAGGTGGCGGCAGGCCGCCGTCTCGTGTAAGACGTCTAAAAAGGGGTTTGGAGCACTCCAGCCCCTTTTGAGGGCCTTTTTTTCCATGAGAATTCAAAGTTTTGTTCTTGCGACCGCCCTATGGGCCGGCCCGGCATGGGCGCAGGCCCCTGTGGCGCCGTCGCCCATAACGCCGGCGGCGCCGGCCACGGCTGCGCCCTCCGGGCTGACCTCCAAAGGCACCTTGTCGGTGTGCGGCGGGCATCAAGAGGTGCCTCCGCCATCCTCGCTGCCCCCGGCTGGCTCGGACCCGGTCATATACACCGCCGTTGTGTGTTTCCCGAGACAGGGGAACGTATCGCTCGTCGAGCCGCAGACCTATCTGTATTACATGCAGGTCCCCGATCTGGTCAGCCTGCCGTCACAGAATGTCTGGAAGCCGTACAACCAGGCCGCCGAACAGACGATCATCGGCGACCACAAACGGCTCTGGGCCACCAACTTCCTGGATGACCTGAAGATCGAGGCCGTCGACTTTCCGTTTTCGAACGGCGTCATTGGCAAGGTCATCGTGTACGACATGGAAGAGCGGCAGCGGATCAAGAACACGATCTACAACGAGGGAACCAAGGCGATTGAGCAATCGAAGGTCGAGGAGCGTCTCCGCGAGCTCGGCATCACGATCCGGCTCGACAGCTTCGTGGATCAGGCGACCGAGAAGAAGGTCGCCAACGTCATCCGCGAAATGATGGTGGAGAAGGGGTATCAGGAAGCCAAGGTCGAACCGTACCACGAGGCGCTGCCTGGCGGTCCGAAGACCATCGCGCTCAAGTTCAAGATCACCGAAGGGCCCAAGATCAAGATTTCGAAGGTCGACTTCGTCGGCAACAAGGTCTTCAGTGACGGCAAGCTCAAGGGCCGGATGAAGACGAACAAAGGCGGCGGGTTCTGGATCTTCCCGGGCAGCAGCGTCTATCAGGAAGACAAGTTCGAAGAAGACGCCGAAATGGTCGTCGCGTACTATCGCGATCGCGGCTACCTGCAGATCGACGTCGGCCAGCCCAATCTCAAGCTGATTCGCGACTCGAAAGACGGCAAAGAACGCTTCATGACCCTCGAGATCCCGATCAGCGAAGGGCAGCGCTTCCGCGTCGACAAGTTCGAGTTTGCCGGCAACGACAAAGTGCCCGGCGACGCCATGCGGCCGCTCTTCAAGATGAGAGCCGGCGATTACTACAACGAGAAGAAGATCCGCGAAGGCTTCGAGAAGATCCGCGAGATTTACGGGTCCGCGGGCCATTTCGAGATGACGCCGTACCCCGAGTTCGTGCCCGAAGGCGACAAAGTCAACGTCACGATTCGGATCAATGAAGGCAAGCAGTACTACATCAACCGCATCACGTTCGAGGGCAACACGACGACGCGCGACAGCGTCATCCGTCGCGAGCTGCGGCTGTACGAGAACAGCGTCTTCAACACCGAGGCCCTCAAGTACAGCGTCAAGCGGCTGAACCAGCTCGGCTATTTCAAGCCGCTGGAAGATCAGAAGAACATCACGATCGATAAGACCGAAGGCGCCGACAACAAGGTCGACGTCAAGCTCAAGCTCGAAGAGCAGAACCGCAATCAGTTGTCGTTCGGCGCGGGCGTGTCGCAGTACGACGGCGTGTTCGGCCAGCTCTCGTTCTCGACGGCGAACTTCATGGGGCGCGGCGAGACCTTCACGGTGTCGATGCAGACCGGCGCGCGCGTCAGCGACTATCAGGTCGCGTTTACGGAGCCGTTCCTGTTCGACCGGCCGATTACCGGGTCCGTCGACCTCCACAAGCGCAATATCGAGTACCTCTACCAGTTCACGCAGGGCTCGACCGGGGGCAACATCACGCTCGGGCTGCCGCTGCGGAACTTCTCGCGGTTCTTCCTCAACTACAGCTACGACCGGGTCTACGTGCGCGACCTGAACCAGGCGTTTTTCGACCAGAACTGCCTGTTCTCGGAAGTCGGCTGCAAGACGATCGACTTCAACGAGCTTACCGAGGAGCAGCGCCAGATCATTGAGTTCAGCCCGTACCTGAAGGACGCGCTGCTCATCGGAGAGGGTGGGAAACGCACCATCAGCAAGATCACGCCGACGTTCTCGCTCAACTCGATCGACAACCCGGTGACGCCGACCTCGGGGCGCCGCTACACTGCGTCGCTGGGCATCGCAGGCCTGGGCGGGAACACGCGCTACATCAATCCAACCCTCGAGGGCACCTGGTTCCTGCGGCAATCCGCGAGGACGTCGTTGGGCTTGCGCGGCCAGTTGGAATACATCCGTTCGTTCGATAGCTCGAGCCCGTTGCCCATCTTCGAGCGATTGGTCCTTGGTGGCGGCTATAGTGTTCGCGGCTACGATCTGCGGAGCATCGGCCCCAGGGATCCAGGGAGCAGCATCGTCATCGGCGGCAACAAGAGCCTGCTGTTCAACGCCGAGTACCTGATTTCGGTCGCCGGGCCGGTACGCCTCATTTTGTTCTATGATGCTGGCCAGGTTCAGAACGCCGGTGAGCCGTTCCAAATGAAGGGGCACTTCGAGGGCGGCCTGGACGGCATATACGTGCCCGGCTTCATCACGTCGACAGGCGCCGAGATCCGGTTCTTCATGCCGGTCCTCAATGTGCCGTTCAGGTTGATCTTCGCGTCGAATCCGCAGCGGAAAGGGGTCATAAACTACAGTACTGGCCAGCCGGAAAAGGCATTCCGATTCCGGTTCGACGTCGGCTCAACCTTCTAACAGCGAGGACCGTTTCAGATGACGAGATTTTCAGCCGCGGCAGTGTTCAGTGTGTTGGTGTTCGGCACGACAGCTTTTGCGCAGGCGCCGCCTCCGGCGACGGCCGTCCCTCCGCCGCAGGCGCCCCTGAGAATGGCCTTCCTCGATCTGCAGCGCATTGCCGCAGAGTCGGCCGAGGGCAAGGTCGCCAGCGGCAAGGTGCAGGCCCTCACGCAGAAAAAGTCCGCCGAGCTTCAGGACAAGACCAAGCAGCTGCAGGGCAACCAGCAGAAGTTGCAACAGGGTGGCGCGGTATTGAACGAAGCCGCACGGGCGCAGACACAAAGGGAAATCGATCGCCTCACGGTAGAGATCGACCGTTTTCAGGAAGATGCGAATGCCGAAGTGCAGGAGATGCAGCAGTCCCTGCAGGCCGAATTCCAGGAGAAGCTGCGCCCTGTCGTCGACTCCGTCGTCAAGGAACTTGCGATTGGGCTGCTGTTCAGCGCGGGTGATGCCGGAGCCATCTATGTCGATCCGTCGCTCGACATCACCGGCGAAGTGATCAAGCGGTTCGACTCGGGCAAGTATGCCGCGGCGCCGAAGCCGCCCGCGCCGGCCACCGCGAAGCCCGCGGCGCCTGCGCCATCGACCACTACAAAGCCCACTATGCCGCCGGCCGTGCCGCCCGCCGCGACGCCGCCCGCGACGCAGAAGCCGGCGCCAGCCATTCCGGTCAAACCGTAAGAGCGCCGTCGGCGCGTAAGGAGCCTGGAGCGGGGTGGAGAGCCAAACGTTGAATTTTGGCTCTCGACCTTTCGCCCTTCGCTCTTTCGGATATTCTTAGTCCCACCGTGTCCATGGACGTCTCCGTACTCCTCGATCGCCTCTGTTATCGCCACCCGTCCGTGCTGGTCGACGCCATCGACGAGCATGAACCGGGGAAGCGGCTGGTCGCGCACAAGAACGTCACTATCAACGAGGATTTTTTTCAGGGGCACTTCCCCGGCGTGCCACTGATGCCGGGCGTCCTGATGCTGGAGACGCTGACGCAGGTGGCGGCGGCCCTGGTCCTCGATCGTGAAGGGCCGATGCCGATGTCGCGCGTCTATCTGCATGGCGTCGACGGCGCCAAGTTCCGCCGCCAGGTCGTTCCTGGCGATCAGCTTCGGCTCGAAGTGACGCTATTGAAGGCGCGCACGACGATGGCGAAAGCGCGCGGCGTGGCGTTTGTCGGCGATCAGATCGTCGCCGAGATGGATTTGTTGCTCGCTGTTGTGCCCGATGGCGTCCAGATACACCCGACCGCCGTCGTCATGAAAGGCGCAGAGATCGGGGCGGGGACGATCGTCGGCCCGAACGCCGTTGTGGGCGAGCACGTGCGGCTGGGCCGCCGATGCCGCATTGGCGCGTCGGCCGTAGTCGACGGGTATACGGTCATCGGCGACGAGACCGAGATCTTTCCTTTCGCGTCGATCGGCCTCATCCCGCAGGACCTCAAGTTCAAAGGCGAGGAAACCCACCTTACCATCGGCAGTCGCAACATCTTCCGTGAGTTCGTGACGATTCACCGGGGCACCAAAGGGGGCGGCGGCCGGACGAGAATCGGCGACCGGAACGTCTTCATGGCATACGCGCACGTGGCGCACGACTGCCACATCGGCGACGACACGATTTTCGGCAACAACGCGACGCTTGGCGGCCACGTCTTCGTCGACGACTTTGCGACCATCAGCGCCGGGTCCGGCGTGCATCAGTTCTGCCGCATCGGGCGGCATGCCTTCATCGGCGGCTATTCGGTCGTCACCAAGGACGCGCTGCCGTATGCCAAGACGGTCGGCAATCGCGCGCGTATTTACGGGCTGAACACGCTCGGCCTGATGCGGCGCGGCTTTACTCCGGAGGTCGTCGGCAAGTTGAAGCGCGCATACCGGTACCTGCTGACATCGCGGCTGAACACGTCACGCGCCCTGCGGAAGATCGAGCAGGACACGACCCTGGCGTGCCCGGAGGTGCAGTACCTGATCGACTTCATCCGCAGCTCACAGCGCGGTCCGTTGCTGCGGCGGCCGACGCGGCGAACGGAGGAAGCGGTCGCCGATGAATAGAACCACTCGGGGTTGGGGATCGGGGATTGGGGGTTCGGGCGTGATCGGCGTGCTGAACCAATCCCCAATCCCCAGTCCCAATTCCCTATGAGGCTCGGATTAATCGCCGGCAACGGCCGATTTCCGTTTCTGGTGCTCGAAGCGGCGCGCGCCATGGGGCACGACGTCACCGTCATCGCCACCAAGGAAGAAGCCTTCGCCGATCTGAATGACGCCGCCGCGAAAGCCAGCGCGGCGATCCACTGGATATCGATAGGCGAGCTGGGCCGCTGCATCACGCTGTTGAAGAGCGCCGGCGCGAGCCACGCCGTCATGGCCGGCCAGGTGAAGCACACGAAGATCTTTGCCGGCGGCATCGTGCCGGACGCGAAGTTCCTTACCGTGCTCATGAAGCTGCCGTTCCGCAATACCGACGGGTTGATTGGCGCCGTGGCGGCGGTGTTGAAAGACGAGGGGATCGAGCTGATTGATTCCACGTCGCTGCTGAAACCGATGCTGGCGGCGCCCGGCGTGATGACGCGGCGTGAACCGTCGGTAGAAGACCAGAAGGACTTCGCATTCGGCTATCAGTGCGCGGACACCATCGCCGGCCTCGATATCGGGCAGACGATTGCCGTGAAGTATCGCGCCGTGGTGGCGGTCGAAGCGATGGAAGGCACCGACGAAGTGATCGCGCGCGCCGGCGATCTGGCCGGCCCCGGCGTCCGCATCATCAAGGTGGCGAAGCCGAAGCAGGACATGCGCTTCGACGTGCCGGTCATCGGTCTCGCCACCATTCAGGCGATGCGCATCGCGGGCGCATCGGCGCTCTCTGTCGACGCGGGCCAGACGCTGATGTTTGACCGCGACGAGCTCCTCAAGAGCGCCGACGAAGCGGGTATCGCGATCGTGGGGCGGGAGAGGCACTCGTGATCTCACCGCAAAGACGCCGAGACGCAGGGAGTGTTCTTAAAGGAAAGACTCTGCGTCGCTGCGTCCCTGCGGTGAAGACATAGAAGAGATGAACACACGTGTCGCGGTGATCGGCGTGGGGGCCCTCGGCAAGCATCACGCGAGGATTCTCGCGGCGCTGCCTGGCGTCGACCTCGTCGGCATCGTCGACATCAACGAGTCGCGTGCCCGGGAAATTGGCGGCCTGGTGAACGCGCCGTGGTTCTCGAGCGCAGCCGAAATGCTCGGGCATGTCGACGCCGTTACCGTCGCCGTGCCGACCGAGGCGCATCTATCGGTGTCGCTGCCGTTCCTGCAGCGCGGCATCGGTGTGCTGGTGGAGAAGCCGCTCGCGCGGGATGCCCGTGAGGCGCAGGCGATGATTGATGCGGCGCTCGCATCTGGAGCCGTGTTCGGCGTCGGGCACACCGAACGCTATAACCCGGCCGTCGCCGCCGTGCGCCCGCTACTGGACCATCCGCGTTTCATCGAAGTGCATCGGCTGGGTACGTTTCCCGATCGCAGCCTCGACATCGACGTGGTCTTCGATCTCATGATTCATGACCTCGATGTCGTGCTGTCCATCGTGCCTTCCGAGATCGTCGCAGTCGAGGCGGTGGGCGTCGCGGTGCTGACGCAGAAACCGGATATCGCGAACGCGCGGCTGAAGTTCGCGTCCGGGTGCATCGCGAACATCACGGCGAGCCGCATCAGCAAGGATCGCGTGCGCAAGATCAGAGTCTTCCAGCGCGATGCGTATCTTTCGGTGGATTACGCGGCACAAGAGGTGGAACGCTGGCGGCTGGTCAAGGGCAACGGCGGCATGCCGGCCATCGATGGCGGCAAGCTCGACGTCACGAATGAAGAGCCGCTCAAGCGCGAGCTCGCTGACTTCGTCGCCGCGGTGCGAGACAAGCGCGATCCGGGCGTGACCGGCGCAGACGGACTGCGCGCGATTCAATTAGCCGAGCGCGTGACGCAGGAGATCAACAGGTCTCTCGCGCCATAGTCGATCGCTGGTTCCGTAGATCAGTAGATCAGTAGATCAACAGATACATGCATTCCGACATCAACGACTTCATCGCCGACCTCGATCGCAAGAACCTGCTGTCGCGCGTCCGTGAGAGCGTCAACCCCGACCTCGAGATTGCGGCCGTCACCGATCGCGTCTGCAAATTGCCGGATGGGGGGCCGGCGTTGCTGTTCGAGCGGCCGAGCGGGTTCGACATGCCTGTGGCCACCAATCTCTTTGGCTCGACAGAGCGGATGTGCCTCGCGCTTGGCGCGCCGTCACTCGACGCGGTGGCGAAAGACATCGACGAGATGATGACGCCGAAGATGCCGTCCGGCATGCTCGACGCCTTCAAAATGCTGCCGATGCTCGATCGGCTGCGCGATCTGATGCCGAAGACCGTCAAGGACGCGGCGTGTCAGGAGATCGTGAAGCGCGACGGATCGCTCGACGAGCTGCCGATCTTGAAGACCTGGCCCGAAGACGGGGGGCGATACATCACGCTGCCTCTGGTCATCACGAAGGATCCGGAAACCGGCGTGCGCAACATCGGCACCTACCGCATGCAGGTCTTCGATGGTCGCACGACCGGCATGCACTGGCAGAGGCACAAGGGCGGCGCGCAGCATCATCGCGTCGCCGAGCGGCTCGGCAAGCGGCTGGAGGTGGCCGTGGCGCTCAGCCCTGAACCGATCCTCGCGTACGCCGCCACGGCGCCCATGCCCGAGGGCCTCGACGAGCTGCTCCTGGCGGGATTTCTGGGCCGCCGGCGCATCGAGCTCGTCAAGGCCGTGACGGTGGATCTCGAAGTGCCGGCCAGCGCCCACATCGTGCTCGAAGGATATGTCGAGCCCGGCGAGCGGCGGCGCGAGGGACCGTTCGGTGACCATACCGGGTTCTACTCGCTTGCCGAGGATTTTCCTGTGTTCCATATCACATGCATCACCATGCGGAAAAAGCCGACGTATCTGACGACCGTCGTCGGCATTCCTCCGCAGGAAGATGTGTACCTCGGCAAGGCCAGCGAGCGGATCTTCCTTCCGATGATTCGCAAGACGATCCCGGAGATCGTCGACATGCACTTTCCGCCGGAGGGCATCTTCCACAACATCGTGCTGGTGTCGATCGACAAGCGATACCCCGGTCACGCGCGGAAAATCATGAACGCGTTCTGGGGCCTCGGCCAGCTCATGTTCTCGAAGACGATCATCGTCTTTGACAAGGACGTCGACGTGCAGAACGTCAGCGAGGCAGCGTGGATTGCCGGCACGCATGTGGATCCGCAGCGAGATATTCAGTTCACGATCGGGCCGATGGACGATTTGGAAAACGCCTCGAACCTGCCGGCGTTCGGCAGCAAGATGGGCATTGACGCCACGCGGAAGTGGCCGGGCGAAGGCTTCATGCGCGAGTGGCCGACGCGCCTCACAACGACCGACGCGGCACGCAGCAAGGCGGACGCAGTGCTGAAGTTGATTGCCAGAGGAAAATAGGGTCGTGGCAACGCTCGAGGACTTGACGGCCAGGATCGACGCAGGCGAGCGGCTGTCTGACGAGGACGCCGACGCGCTCGCGTCCAGCCGCGACATCATCACGCTGGGAATGCTGGCCACCACCATCCGCCGCCGGCTGCACGGCAACGACGTGACCTACGTGCGCGTGGCCGACCTGAAGGTCGACGACAAAGCCGACCTGAAGGTCGGCACTACGACAAAGGACGACAGAGCCGACCTGAAGGTCGGCACTACGACAAAGGACGACAGAGCCGACCTGAAGGTCGGCACTACGAAGACGGCCGACTCCGCGGGCGAGGTGCGAATTTTTTCAACGCCGCCGACGCTCGATGCTGCTATTGCCCTCGTCGAAAGAGCGCGCGACATTGCCGGCGGCACGCCACTTTCTGCGTTCTGCCTCTTCGAGCTTGGCAAGCTGCCAGAGGGCCTGCCTGTCGTGCTCCCTGCCTTGAAGAAGGCTGGTCTCGAGGCCGTTGCCCAGGCCCCCATCGATCGTCTCACCGATCCCGAACGGGCTCTCGAGTCGCTCGCCGATGCCCACCTGTCATTGTCGCGCTTGACCGTCAACGACACGCCCGAGCGCGGATGGATTTCCGTCTGCCGCGAGGTTGCGAGCCTGCAAACGCGATTGCAGACGATTCGCGCGTTCGCTCCGCTCGCCCGCACCATCGACGCCACAGAGCCGACGACCGGCTACGAAGACGTCAAGCGGATTGCCCTCGCGCGGCTGGTCGTAGACAACGTCGACACGATTCAGGTCGACTGGACCCTGTACGGTCCGAAGCTCGCGCAGGTTGCGCTGACGTTCGGCGCCGACGACATCGACTCGGTTGCCGCGGTCGATGACGATTCCCATGGCCGGCGCCGTTCGCCTGTGGAAGAGATCCGCAGGAGCATTCACGCGGCCGGCTTCGAGCCCGTCGAACGAGACGGCCGTTTCGTCCGGCGGGGATAGCATGCCCATTCGGCTCGGAGCAGTCAGTTACCTCAACACGCGGCCGCTGGTACATGGGCTGGAGCGCGAAACGGATCGATTCGATCTCCGGTTCGACGTGCCCGCAAAATGCGCGGAGCTGCTGCACGCGAACGAGGTCGATGTCGGCTTGATTCCTTCGATCGAGTATCCCGGACACGATTACCGGATCGTTCCAGGCGTGTCGATCGCATCGGACGGGCCCGTCGCCTCGGTGGCGATTTTCAGCAAAGTGCCGACAGATCGCATCCGCTCGATCGCGCTCGACACCAGCTCGAGGACGTCGGTCGCGCTCCTTCGCGTGCTGTGCGCACGCTGGTTCGCGATTGCACCGCAACTCAAACAGATGCCTCCGGATTTCGATCGGATGCTGAGTGCCTGCGATGCAGCGCTCGTCATCGGAGACAACGCGCTCTTCGCCGACCACGAGGCCCTGGGTCTCGAGAAAGTCGATCTCGGCGAAGAGTGGATAGGGATGACGGGCCTCCCGTTCGTCTATGCCTTCTGGGCCGGACGGCGCGATGCCGTTGGACCAGACGATGTGCTGGCGCTTCAACAGGCCCGCGACCGCGGCCTCGCGGCAACCGATACAATTGGGCACGACCTGTATCCCGACAATCCTGAACGAGCGGCGCGCGCCGGGCTCTACCTGCGTGAGAATGTGAAGTACGCTTTAGGTGAGCCCGAAATCGCAGGATTGCGTCAGTTTTATCAACTGGCGGCAGAGGTGGGTGCGGTGGCATCGGCAGACACGCCTCGGTTTTATTAGGTCCGCCTGAAGGCGGACACGATCGGCGATGTGCGTGTTTTTGCAGTGTCCGGCTTTAGCCGGACCGTTACGTCATGAATATCGAGACCATCATCCGGAAGGTCGGCGACGGTGATCGCGTCAGCGCAGACGAGGCGCTTGCGCTGTACCTGCACGCGCCCACGCACGTGCTGGGCAGGCTCGCCGATGACATCCGCAAGCGCAAACACCCCGACAGCACAGTCACCTACATCATCGACCGGAACGTCAACTACACGAACGTGTGCGTGGCGAAGTGCAACTTCTGCGCGTTCTACCGCGATGTCGGCTCCAGCGAGGGCTATGTACTCGGCTTCGACGAGATCTTCCGGAAGATCGACGAGACGATCGAAGTAGGCGGCGTTCAGCTTCTCCTGCAGGGCGGTCACAATCCCGATCTGCCGCTGACGTGGTACGAAGATCTGTTCCGCGCGATCAAGTCCCGGTATCCCGATTTCAAGCTGCACGCGCTGTCGCCGCCAGAGGTCATTCACTTGTCGCGGTTGTCCCAGCTCGACGTGCCGGAGGTCATCGATCGCCTGATTGCCGCAGGCTTGGACAGCATTCCAGGCGGCGGCGCCGAGATTCTCGTCGACCGCGTTCGCCGGCTGCTGCACTGCTACGGCAAGGCCACGGCAGACGAGTGGCTCGACGTGATGCGTCACGCCCACCGGCGCGGACTCAGAACGACCGCGACGATGATGTATGGCACGGTCGAGACGCGGGAAGAACGCATCGAGCACATGCTGCGCCTGCGGGCGCTGCAGGACGAAACCGGCGGTTTCACGGCGTTTATCACCTGGAGCTTTCAGCCCGAGCACACGGAGCTGGGCGGCACCGAAGCGACCGGCATCGACTACCTGCGCACGCTGGCTCTCGCGCGCATCGTGCTGGATAACTTCGACAACCTGCAGGCATCGTGGGTCACGCAGGGCGGCAAGGTGGGGCAGTTGAGCCTCGCCTACGGCGCCAACGATATGGGCAGCGTCATGATCGAAGAGAACGTCGTCCGGGCGGCCGGGGCTGCGTACTGCATGGACGAAATCGAGATCGTCCGCAACGTCGAGGACGCGGGCTTTGTCGCCAAGCGGCGGAACATGCACTACGACGTACTTGGCGATCCGATGTTCCGCACGCGGGAGGTGCCACGTATGCTGAGCCTCGCGACCGCTCGCGCCGACGGCTCCGCCGGCGAGGCGCCGGATGCCAGGTCGTATCCGGCCCGCAGCCGCGAGGGGAAACACAGGAGATTGACGCGATAGGAGATATCGCGCCATCACCCATCACATCATTCCACCCTATGCCCTATTACCGTGTCGCCTGGTTGCTGCCGATTTCGCAGCCGCCGATCCGCGACGCCTGGTTGCGCACCGATCACGGCCGCATCGTCGCCTTCGGCCACACGCGTCCCGGCGACTTCACCGCGGCGGATGAAGTCGATCTCGGCGACGTCGCGGTGCTGCCGGGGCTTGTCAACGCGCATACCCACCTGGAGCTCTCGTGGATGCGGGGACGTATTCCAGAAACCGAGGACTTCGGTGAGTGGATACGCACCGTCATCGAATTGAAAAACGATGCGGCCGGCCATGGCGCGCAGGTCGCATCGGCGATCGATGACGCGGTTCGCGAGCTTCGCGGCTTCGGCACCGCACTGGTGGGTGACGTGTCGAACACGCTCGCCTCGTCTCGAGCGCTGAAAGCGCAGGAGCTGGCCGGCATCGTGTTTCATGAGCTCCTCGGCTTTCGTAGCGAAGACGCACCGGCTCTGATACAGGAAGCGGCCGCACGCGTCAGTGGCGAGTCGGTGCCGGGTCTTCTGCGTCACACCATCGCACCGCACGCGCCGTACTCCGTATCGCCGGCGCTCTTCGGTCTGATTCGCGACGCCCTGCAACGGGATCCGTCGGCGAAAACGACGGTACACCTCGGCGAGTCTGCGGCGGAGATCGAGTTTCTCGAGCACGGGTCTGGGCCGTGCCGTGCAGGCCTCGAGCGGATGGGGAAGTGGGATGCATCGTGGGTGCCCCCGCGGTCTGGCCCGGTCGAGTATCTCGACCGGATGGGGTTTCTCGACGACAGAGTGCTGGTGGTGCACGGTGTCCAGTTCGGGCCGGCCGAGCTGCAGCGCCTCGCGGCGGCCGGCGCCACGCTCGTGACCTGTCCCCGAGGAAACGTTCGCACCGGCGCCGGGACTCCACCGATCGACGATTTCTTCGAATCCGGAGTGCGCGTTGCTGTTGGCACCGACAGCCTCGCCAGCGTGCCTGATTTGAACCTGTTCTCCGAGCTCGCAGAGATGAGGCGGCTCGCGCCTGCCCTTCCGCCGCGCGTGCTGCTCGAAAGCGCCACCATCAACGGCGCCCGCGCGCTCGGTTTCGAGGACGATTTCGGCACCATCGACGCCGGCAAGCGCGATGCGCTCGTCGCCGTCAGGCTCGACGGGTACGTGCCAGGCGTCGAAGAGTACCTGCTGTCAGGTATCGAGGCCGAACAGATCAGCTGGATCGCTCCCTCATGACACTGCCGTTGTCGGAGCACGGCCAGCTCGCCGCCGTGCTGATGAAGCACCCGCGCCATGCATTTATGAGCGACGCGGCCATCGCAGCCCAATGGCGGCAACTGAACTTCTCGGCGCCGCCGGATCTGCCACGCGCCATCGACGAGTACGAGCGATTCCTCGAGATCATCGTCGCCAGCGGCTGTGAGATTCTGTTCCTGCCTGAAAGCGAGGGGACCACCCTCGACTCCATTTACACGCGGGATGCGACTGTCGAGAGCCCGCTCGGAATGATTCTGGCGAGTATGGGCAAGCACTCGCGTATCTCGGAGCCCCAGGCCCAGGCAGAGGAGCTCGGTCGCGGCGGTTGGCCACTCGGAGGCGCTGTCGAACCTCCCGGACGTCTCGAGGGCGGCGATCTCATCTGGCTCGATGAGAGAACGGTCGCGGTCGGCCAGGGGACTCGTACCAATCTCGAAGGCATACGGCAGTTGAAGAGCCTGTTGAACGGCTCCATCGACGAGCTCATCGTCGTGCCGCTGCCGGACGATCCGGGTCCGCACGATGTCATGCACCTGATGTCGCTCGTCAGCCCGATCGACAGCGATTTGGCCGTCGTCTACCCGCGATTGCTGCCTGGCGACTTCAAGGACACGCTTCAGCAGCATGGGTATCGGCTCATCGACGTCCCGGATGATGAGTACGACACGATGGCGACGAATGTGCTGGCGCTGGGTCCGCGCGAGTGCGTCATGTTGGACGGCAATCCCAGAACGCGGGCGGCGCTGGAGAAAGCCGGTGCGGCGGTGCACATCTACGATGGCCGCGAAATCAGTCTCAAGGGCGGTGGAGGACCGACGTGCCTCACGCGGCCTTTGGTGCGCCTCTAAAGAGGCGCACATCGGTAGATTGGTAGATTGGTGGATTGGTAGATTGGAAGATTGGAAGATTGGAAGAATACGGGTGGGGATCCTGACTGCCGACATGAAACGGGTCGTCGAGGAGCAACGTCTTGGCTTCGTCGCCACGGTGTGCCCGGACGGCACGCCGAATTTGTCGCCCAAGGGCACCACGGCCGTGTGGGACGACGACCACCTGGTATTCGCGGACATCCGATCTCCGGGCACGATCGCGAACCTTCGACAGAACGCCGCGGTGGAAGTGAACGTCGTCGATCCGTTCGTGCGCAAGGGATATCGCTTCAAGGGCGTGGCCGCCGTTGTCGAATCCGGAGACTTGTACGAGCAGGCGATCGCGTTTTATAAGCAGCGAGGATCGCATGTGAGCGCGTTTCGCGGCGTTGTGATGGTCCGCGTGCAGAGCGCCCAGGCGATTGACTCGCCGGCCTACGATCTTGGCCTCACCGAAGGCGAGGTTCGCGATCGCTGGGAACGTCACTTTCAATCGCTCCGCGACAGGAAGACGTAACGATGACGTGGATTGACAGACTATGACGATGGTCAAGACTGAATATGCATTGGAGCCGGATCTCGCGGTGGCGGAGTTTATCGACGTCCTTCGGCGTTCTACGCTGGCGGAGCGGCGGCCCGTCGATGATGCGCGGACGATCGCGGGAATGCTCGCACACGCCGACGTCATCGTCACCGCACGCGATAGCAGCGGATTGCTGGTGGGGGTGTCGAGGGCGATCACGGACTTCAACTACTGCACCTACCTGTCTGATTTGGCGGTCGACGAGGCGTTTCAGCGGCAGGGCATAGGTCGGGAGTTGATTCGCCGGACGCATCTGGCTGCGGGCCTGAAAACGAACCTCATTCTCCTGGCGGCGCCGAAGGCCGAAACGTACTACCCACACATCGGGATGTTGCACCACAATTCCTGCTGGCGTCTGGCGCGCGTCGAATGACGCGCGCATTGGGGCCGGTGGATTGAAAGATTGGCAGACTACGAATGATGAAGGTACTGGTAAAACGCCTCTCCGATGCGGCCACACTCCCGGCTTATGCGCATCCTGGAGATGCAGGTCTCGATTTATTTGCCGCCGTTGCCGTGTCGCTCGAGCCAGGCGAGAGCAAGCTGGTCGGCACCGGCATCTCGATCGAGCTGCCTCCAAATACCGAAGCGCAGGTGAGGCCGCGCAGCGGATTGGCCTTGAAGAACGGCATAACCGTGCTGAACACGCCAGGCACGATCGACCACGGCTACCGGGGCGAAGTGGGTGTGATATTGATCAACCACGGGCGGGCGCGCTTCGACGTGCAGCCCGGTATGAAGATCGCGCAGATGGTGATCGCGCCGTATCTGAACGTCAGCGTCGAGGAGACCGGCGAGCTGAGCGGGACGTCGCGGGGACAGGGCGGCTTCGGATCGACTGGAGTATAGCGAGACGTGGCGGAATATACGAAGGGACAGTACTCGATTACCACGGACGCGCGAAAGCTCGACCTCGACGCGATGCATGCCTATCTGAGCCGATCGTTCTGGGCTGAAGGAATTCCCAAGGAGACCGTCGCCAAAGCGGTGGCCAATTCGCTCTGCTTCGGGTTGTTCGACGCGACCAACCAGATTGGACTTGCGAGGGTTGTGACCGATCGCGCGACGTTTGCGTATCTCTGTGACGTCTACGTGCTCGAGACGCACCGGGGCCAGGGCCTCGGGAAGTGGCTGATTGAGACCGTCATGGCGCACCCGGATCTCCAGGGCCTCAGGCGCTTTCAGCTCGTCACGCGCGACGCGCATGGCCTGTACAGCAGGCATGGGTTCGACGCGCCGGCTCACCCCGATCGCCAGATGGAAATCTTCCGGCACGGCATGTATCTCGACCGCGAATGATCGAGAAAGCGCGCACCTACCTGTCGTTCGTGCGCTTCAGCCACTCCGTGTTCGCGCTGCCGTTCGCGTTGACCGGCGCGCTGCTTGCCTCGCGGCAACACCTGGTGACGTGGCGCCACATCATCTGGATTGTGGTCTGTATGGTGACGGCGAGAAGTGCGGCAATGGGCTTCAACCGTCTGGTCGATGCGCGGTTCGATGCGGCGAACCCGCGCACCTCGTCCCGCGAAATTCCCAGCGGCCGGATGTCTATCACCGAAGCCACAGCATTCGTCGTCTTCATGTCGGCGGCGTTCGTGGCGTCGGCCGGCCAGTTGAGCCGGCTGTGCCTGTTGTTGTCGCCGGTCGCACTGGTGCTGATTTTTTGGTATTCGCTGGCCAAGCGTTATACGTGGGCGACGCAATTGTTTCTCGGCCTCGCGATGGCGATCGCCCCCGTCGGTGGCTGGCTTGCCGCGGGCGGCGGCGCGGGATGGGAGCCGTGGCTGCTCGGTCTCGCCATTGGCCTGTGGGTCGGCGGGTTCGACGTGCTCTACGCCTGTCAGGACCTCGACGTCGATCGGCGCCAGCACCTGCGTTCGATTCCGGTGCGATTCGGAATTGCGCGCTCACTCTGGATCTCCCGCGTCATGCACATCGCGACAATCGCATGCCTGACGCTGCTTGGGCAGGTGTCAGGTCTGGGCGCCGTGTACCTCCTCGGTGTCGCGGTCGTCGCCGGACTGCTTGTCTACGAACAGTCGCTCGTCAGCGCAAACGACCTGTCGAACGTGAAGCTCGCCTTCGATTTGAACGGATACGTCGGCATTCTGTACTTCGTGATCACGGCCATTTCCGTATATGTCGGCCGTTAAGCACGTGCCGCCCCAATCCCCAATCCCTAATCCCCAATCCCTGAATGCGCCAGCGAAGGAAGCGGCGCGCATCTCTGGCATGTTCGACGCCATTGCCGGTCGATACGACTTCCTGAACCATCTGCTCAGCGCGGGGCTCGACAACCGGTGGCGGCGCCAGGCCGTCGAGGTGCTGCAATTGACAGGACGCGAGACCGTGCTCGATCTCTGCACCGGCACCGCAGACCTGGCGTTGGCGGCGATGACGGGGCAGCGCCGCGCGCGGCGTGTCGTGGGCATTGATTTCTCGGCCGCGATGCTGCAGATCGGAAAGACGAAAATCGCCGGCCATGGCATTGCGCTGATTCGCGGCGATGCCACGCGTATCCCGCTTCGAGATGCCGCCGCGGATGCCGCGACGATCGGATTTGGCATTCGCAACGTCGAGGAGCCCGCGTCCGCGTGCCGCGAAATTGCGCGAGTGATGCGGTCCGGCGGCACGCTGGTGATTCTGGAATTTTCACTTCCGAAGTCGGCGGCGCTTCGCAATTTCTACCTTTGGTACTTCCGCAACATACTGCCGCTCATCGGCCGGCTTGTCTCGAAGCATCCGAGCGCGTATACATACCTGCCGGCATCGGTGGAGGCATTTCCATCGCCGCAGCAGTTTTCGCAACTGCTTCGGGACGCCGGGTTTGGCACCGTGCGTGCAGTGCCTCTGACCTTTGGTGTCGTCTATATGTTCGTCGCTGTGAAGGACTAGCCAGCACCCGGGTGTTATAATCGACTAAGTACCTGATGTACATCGACTTTGAGGATTTACGTCCGGATACCCCAAGGGTCGAGGGGGCACTATCCGTCCGCGAAGGCGTCCTCATCTCGATAATCGTCCACCTTTTACTGCTAATTGCCATTCTTCTGCTGCCGGATCTCTTGCCGGAGTCAATGAAGCCGCAGCCGGTCGCGGCTGTCAGTCGCGAGCCGCGCCAGACTCCGCGCTTTGTGTTCATGCAGCCGCCCGTCGACATTTCCAAGCCCCAACCGCGCCGTGACGTCGAGGCCTCCGATCAGGACCGCCGCAAGTCAACGATCGCGCCGCCTCCGAAGCCCGAGAACGCGCTGCCGTTTACCCGCGGCAATTCGCGCGAGCGCGAAATGGCGGATATCGCACCGCCAAGCCGGGGCAACGCGCCCGAGCCACAGGTCGCACAAGGCTCACCGACAGCGGAAGCCGAAGGGCAAATGGCGGCCAATGATCCATCACGGTCGATGATGCGGCTGCCCGAGAGCCCGAATGCGGCGCCTGGCCTCCGTCTGGGGGACATGGGGACGAAAGGCGCGCTCGGCAACGCGCTGCGCAACCTTCAGCGCTACGTGCAGCAGCAGTCGTTCGACAACCCCACGGGAAGCGGCGACTCGCAGGGACTGATCCAATTCGACAGCAAGGGTGTCGATTTCGGCCCCTGGCTCCGCCGGTTCGTGGCCCAGGTCAAGCGCAACTGGATCATTCCGCAGGCCGCCTGGACACTGAAGGGACGCGTCGTCATCCAGTTCTACGTGCTCAAGGACGGCACGATCCTCGACATCCGGGTTGTCCAGCCGTCGGGCATCGAGGGCTTCAACGTCTCGGCGTTCAACGCGCTGAAGATGACGAACCCGGCTCCGGCGTTGCCGCCCGAGTATCCGACCGACCGCGTGTTCTTCACCGTCACGTTCCACTACAACGAGGGCAACGAACGCTGACGCCCCTGCGTCTCGTCGCCGTCGTCGGACCGACGGCGGTGGGAAAAAGCGCGCTCGGGATCGCCCTGGCCAGGGCATTCGACGGCGAGATCGTCTCCTGCGATTCGACCGCCGTGTATCGCGGGATCGACATCGGCACGGACAAGCCGTCGCCGGCCGAACGCGCCCTCGTGCCGCACCATGTGATCGACGTCGCCGGGCCGGAGGAGATCTACACGGCGGCGCGCTACGCGTCGGACGCCGCCGCGGCGATTCAGGCGATCACGGCGCGCGGGCGCCTGCCCATCCTCGTGGGCGGCACCGGGTTCTATTACCGCGCGCTCGTGCGCGGCCTGTTTCCTGGGCCGGCGCGTGACACGACGCTGCGCGCGCGGCTGGATCGCGTGGCCGGACGGCGCGGTGTCGAGGCGCTGCACCGCTGGCTGCAGCGTGTTGACGCCGAGTCGGCGCGCCGGATCCAGCCGCGCGATCAGAAGCGCCTCGTGCGCGCGCTCGAGGTCTACCTCCTGACCCGCACCCCGCTGACCGCGCATTTCGCGCGCACGGTGTCGCCGATCGCCGGCTACGACGTCGTGCCCGTCGGACTGACGCTCGCTCGCGCCGAGCTGCGGCAGCGCGTCGCGCAACGGGTGGAGGCGCAGTTCGCGCGCGGCGTGGTCGCTGAAGTGGAGCGGCTGCTCGAGGCCGGCATCCCGGCGTCGGCCCATGTCTTCAGCGGCCTGGTCTACCGGCAGATCATGGAGATGCGACAGCGCGTCCGCGACGAGGCCGGGACGCGCGAGCTGATCGTGCGCGAGAACATGCGCTACGCGCGCCGTCAGTTGATCTGGTTCCGGAAAGAGCCTAACGTACGCTGGCTCTCTGGAGCAGGAGAGCAGGTGGAGATCCAGCGCGAGGCCATAGAGCTGGTCAGAGAGTGCCTCACTCGTCACTGATTCTTGTCTTACGACATGAAGCCAATGAAGGTCATGAAGCACATGAAGAAGAGCGAGGGCTTGGTTAACCCTTCGTGCCGCAAGAAGAGCACGGGTCTTTCGCGGCCAGAAAGTCTTTCAAAAAAGCCCAAGGTTTTCTTCATGTGCTTCATGGCCTTCATGGGCTTCATGTATTGAGACACGTCACTAGACACGGTCATGAAGCCCATTCGTGTCCTCCTGATCGTCATCGACTCCGCCGGGATCGGCGAACTGCCGGATGCCGCCGCCTACGGCGACTCGGGCAGCAACACCCTGGCGCACATCGCCGAGCAGGTCCCGCTCGCGGTCCCGGTGCTGCGCTCGCTCGGGCTGTCGCGCGTCGTCGATCTCGGCGGCGACGCGCCGCCCCCGCGCGGCGCCTTTGGCCGGATGGCGGAAGCCTCGCCGGGGAAGGACTCGGTGACCGGGCACTGGGAAATCGCCGGGCTGGTCCTCGATCGGCCGTTCCCGGTCTTTCCGCGCGGGTTTCCGCGTGATGTGATTCGCGACTTCGAGCGCCGGATCGGACGGCCGACCGTCGGCAACATCGCCGCCTCCGGCACCGCCATCATCGACGACTACGGTCCCGAGCACATGCAGACCGGCGCGCCGATTGTCTATACCTCGGCCGACAGCGTGTTCCAGATTGCCGCGCATGAGGGCATCGTGCCGGTGGACGAGCTCTACGAGATTTGCGGCGTGGCCTTCGATCTCGTGGCGCGCGGCCTCGGCGTCGGCCGGGTCATTGCGCGTCCCTTCGTCGGCGAACCGGGCCGATTCCAGCGCACCGCCAACCGCCGCGACTTCGCGTTGCCGCCGGCGGAGCCGACGCTGCTCGATCGACTCTCGGAGGCCGGGCACGAGGTCGTCGGCCTGGGCAAGATCGAAGACCTGTTCGCGGGACGGGGGCTCACGCGGGCGGCGCACACGACCAGCGACGAGCACGGCATGTCGCTCCTCGACGAGGAACTCGCGCGGACCCCGCGCGGGCTCATTTTCATCAACCTGGTTGACAGCGACACGATCTACGGCCACCGCAACGACGTCGCTGGATACGCGGCGAACCTGGAGCGGATCGATCGCCGGCTTGCGTCGCTGCTTCCGCGACTCGAGGCAGGGGACCTGCTGGTGGTGACGGGCGATCACGGGAACGATCCGTCCACCCCGTCCACCGATCACTCGCGGGAGCATGTGCCGGTGCTGCTCGCGGGCGCGGCCGTCCGTCCGGGCGTCGATCTCGGCACGCGTCCGACGTTCGCCGATCTGGGCCAGACCATCGCCCAGCTCTTCGGCGTCACGCCACTGGCCCACGGCACGAGCTTTCTCAGCGAGATCCTGCGATAGACTGGGCAGCCGAGCCCGCCGGCCGTTCATGCCATCGATTCGTGAGCAACTGGAAGTCCGAGAGTTCGAGTTTCTCGCCCCCGAGGCTGCGAAGAGCGCAGCCAGCCGGGGCCGCGTCCGCCCCGAGCCGCTCGATCCGATCCGGCCCGTCTTTCAGCGCGATCGCGATCGCGTCATTCACTCGAAAGCCTTCCGCCGGCTGAAGCACAAGACGCAGGTGTTCTTTGCGCCGACCGGCGATCACTACCGCACGCGGCTGACGCACACGCTCGAGGTCTCCCAGATCGCGCGCAGCATCGCGAAGGTCCTCCGCCTCCACGAGGAGCTGACCGAGGCGATCGCGCTCGGTCACGATCTCGGCCACCCGCCGTTCGGGCACGCCGGCGAGCGCGTGATCGATCGGCTCGTGCCCGGCGGGTTCAGCCACCACGAGCAGAGCTTGCGGATTGTCGAGGTCCTCGAGAACGGGCGCCAGGGACTCAACCTGACCTACGAAGTTCGCGACGGCATCGCCCGGCACTCCAAGGGCAAGCACGGGCTGCCCGTCGGCGCGCCACCCGAGCACCGGGCGAGCACGATCGAGGGACAGATCGCGCGCGTCGCCGACATCGTTGCGTACGTCAATCACGACATCGACGATGCCGTGAGGGCGGGTATCCTGGACGAACGGGCGCTGCCGGCCGAGGCGACGGACGTGCTCGGCACGACCTCGTCACAGCGGATCAACACGATGGTGACCGATGTCGTCCTGCGCACGCTGGAAGGCGGTCTGACGGAGATCCGCATGAGCGAGCCGATTCTGGCGGCGACGCTCGCGCTGCGCACGTTTCTGTTCGACGCCGTGTACGAGAACCCCCGCGCGACCGCGGAGTTCGAGAAGGCCTCCGGCATCCTCGGCGGTCTCTGGCAGAAGGTCCGCGAGCGCGCGGACCAGTTCCTCGACCCGGCGACCATCGAGGCGGAGGGGCTGGATGCCGCCGCGCGCGACTTTCTGGCGGGCATGACCGACCGCTACGCGGTCTCTCTGTTCGAGGAACTGTTCGTGCCGCGATCGTGGAGCGTCTAGCAAGCAGGGCAGAGGGCACAGGGCACAGGGCCCAGGGGAGGGCTCACAGGGCACAGGGGAGGGCCCAGGCAGGGCAACAGGGAGGGCCCAGGCACAGGGGGGAGGGCCCCAGGCACAGGACACAGCGCACAGCGGAGGTCAGAGCGCATACAGAGCCGTTACTTGGGCCTGTGGCCATGGGCCCTGGGGTCTGGCTCTTGGCCTTTGGTCCTGGGCCCTGGGCCTGCTAAGATCACTGTTTTGGGTTGGGTCGAATGGACCGACCAGACGCTATGTTGCTCGATCTCAGCCGGTTTCGCGGCGACGTTGACCGGATCGACCGCCGGTTTGAACCGGGCGCGTTCTCCCTCAAGGACGAGGAATTCCGCCTGGTGGCGCCCGTGGATCTCCACGTCGAGGTCCGCAAGGACGCCAAGAAGGTCCGGCTGGTCGGTCAGGTGCGGACGACCCTCGAGTGCGACTGCAGTCGCTGCCTCGATCCGTTCGCGGTGCCGGTCGACTCGACGTTCGATCTGCTGTTCCTGCCGAACGGCGACCGGGTGACGGCCGCCGACGGCGAGGAGCAGGAACTGCGCGAGGACGACGTCGGCGTCGCGTACTACCAGGACGACCAGATCGATCTCGGCGAGGTAATGCGCGAGCAGTTCTATCTCGCCCAGCCGATGAAGCCACTGTGCGGCCAGGACTGCCGCGGGCTGTGTCCGGTGTGCGGCATCAATCGCAACCGGGAGACCTGTGACTGCAAGACCGACTGGGTGGACCCGCGGATGGAACCGCTGAGGAAGCTGAAGGACTATGCCTAATCCAAAACGACGTCATTCGAAGACCCGTACGGCCAAGCGCCGCACACACGACGCGCTCAAGCCGGTGGGAGTGAGCGAGTGCCCGCAGTGCCACGAGCTGAAGCTGCCGCATCGGGTCTGCCCCAATTGCGGCTACTACCGCGGCCGCCAGGTGAGGGCGGTCGAGGAAGAGTGAAATTCGTTAATGGGGCAATGAGGCAATGAGGCAATGGGGCAATACGAGCTCTTGTCTCAAAAGCGCTTGTCCGCGAGGCCGAGTCAGTGACGGAGCCATCCAAAGACAAGCGCTTGTATTGCCCCATTGCCCCATTGCCCCATTGCCTCATTAACCAGTGTCTAAAACCGTAGTCGCCGTTGACGCCATGGGCGGCGATCTGGCGCCCGGGGCGGTTGTCGCCGGGGCGATCCAGGCTGCGCG
>Ga0207428_10000385_pt1 | contig 55418 bp, 46 predicted proteins | sample RhiMethybrSRZTD1_FD_187600 | JGI IMG/M metagenome (GOLD analysis project Ga0207428, IMG submission 187600) | Populus rhizosphere microbial communities from Tennessee, USA - Rhizosphere MetaG P. TD hybrid SRZTD1 (SPAdes) (version 3) | ecosystem: Host-associated > Plants > Roots > Rhizosphere >...
GAGAGAGAGAGACTATCGAGATAACGGATTTCAACATCTATGAAAGGGCCGTCACTGTCTAGGCACACGTCGAGTGAGCGCGCGCGGACGGCTTGTGAGCCATCCGTGCGCGCGCGCTCACTCGAGGGGTGCCGGGTCGTACGTTCCACCATTGCAGGCCCGGGACACTGACGTTCTCGTTCAGCCATCTATTCGAGCGCGCCCGTGCGCTCAGCATCAGTTTGGACCAGGACGGGCGTCATCCACGGACCGACCACACGGGGTCATGTTGAAAGTCGACACTCCCGTCCTGGAGAGGACGTCAGGGGATCCTCGACCAACGTCGGTGGACCTCCTCACACAGGACGCGCGCCAAGGCGACTCGCGCTTTGAGCGCGCCCTTTCGCACGGCCAAACCACGGCCCCAGCGGCCAATACGATCGGTCCGCTTCGGTCCATGCATGGCGGCCTCGATCAGCGCCCAGCGCAGCCAGGGGGATCCGCGTTTCGTGATCCGGCCGTAGCGGTAGTGGCCGGCTGACATGTCGACACGCGGGACCAGCCCGGCATAGCTAGCGAGCTGGGCGCCGGTCGGAAATCGCCGAATGTCGCCGATCTCCGCGCGGATGGTCTGGGCCAGGATCGGCCCCACCCCGCGCAGTTCCTGCAGCGCGATCGTAATGGGATCGGCGTCGCTCAACCGTCGCACCTCTTGCTCCGCGCGCTCGGTTTCCGTTCGCACGACCGCCAGCACGGTGCGCAGGGCCGTCACGCTCGCTGCGGCCCGCGGGGGGAGCGCGAGGGCGGTGAGCCAGCGGTCATCCGCCGTCTTGGCCAACCGCCGCGCCTCGCTGAGGCCCTGGCGTAACAGCAGCGCGCGCAACCGATTAATCAGCGCCGTCCGCACCTGGACCAGCGCATGCCGCGTCCGGCACACCTCGCGCAGCTCCCGGATCGCCAGCGGCGGATAGTAGATGCTGACGATGCTGTCGCGGCGCAGCGCGTCGGCTAATCGCTGGGCATCGAGCCGATCCGTTTTCGCCGCGTAGCCCGCGCGGAGCTTCGTCTTGAGCGGATCGACAATGCACAGGCTCCCCACGGCCGGACACAGGTGGTCGGCGAAGTGCCACGTTGGCGTGCTCGCCTCCACCGCCAGCGCGGTGCTGGGCGTGCACCGGGCCGCGAGCGCCGCGAGTCCTGCTGGCGTCCGCGGAAAGCGCCCTTCCCACCTCCGCTCGCCCGTCGGCGACACGGCACACGCTTGAAAAAACGCCTTGTGTAAATCGATTCCGATGTATTGATCGGTCATGGGCCGTCCTCCTCTCAGCCCGGTGCCTGCTTGGTGGAACTTGCATGCTACCGAAAGCTGGCCGAGTGACGGCCCTTTCATCTGATCACGGAGCAACGGAGCCCACGGAGACCCACGGAGAGAGCAATCTGTCTGGGTGTGACACGCGATGCCTGAGTGTCGGCGCGCGCTTCGCGCGCGGGCAGGAGGGTGAATGGGCCGGGCGCAAGCCACGAGAGAATGCTGCGGTGGCTTGCGCCCGGCCCATTCGCCCTCCTGCCGAGCCGGCCCGCAGGGCCTGCGCCGACAATGGACCATTGCGGACCTTCGTGATCTCCGTGGCTCCGTGTTGAATCCGTGGCCTCCGTCGTCCGCCGACTCCGACGATTCATATTCGGCAGCCCGACGCGGCATCAACCGCTTTGCTGCCCGCCTTCGGGCGGAAGAACACGTTACAATCGCCGGGCCCAGCACCTCCGAGGATCTTCATGAAGAACGCCGTCAGCCTGCTCGTGTGCTGGCTCGCCGTGCTCGTTTGCGCGCCAGCGGGACAGCAGGTTCCACCGGCCCAGCCGCCCACCTTTCGCACCGGCGTTGACGCCGTTCAGCTCGACGTCTCCGTGCTCGACCGGCAGCGGCGGCCGGTTCGTGGATTGACGGCATCGGATTTCACGGTGCTCGAAGACGGCAAGCCACGCGAGATCGTCGCGTTCTCGGCGATCGAATTGCCGCTGCCGCCGGCGGCCGCGCCGTCCGGCGCTGAGTCCGTTCCGCCCGACGTGGTTCGCAACGATGGACCCGCCGGCCGCCTCGTCGTCATCCTGATCGATCCGTTTCTCCAACGTGTCATGGTGCCCGGACGCGTGACGATCGCCGACCCGCCAGGCCTGACGGCGCTCCGGGCCACCGCCAGGGCTGTGGTCGATGGTCTCGCTCCGGGCGATCTCGCTGCGGTGAGTCATACGTTCTATGGCACCCCTCAGAATTTCACGACCGATCGGGCGCGGCTGAAACGGTCGATCGACGCGACCGCGTTCGGCACGAACAAGCGGGCCGAGGGCGAGGAATGGGGGAACTGCAACTGCGGCACGTGCCGGCTCGAGGCAATCACCCGCGTCGCGGACGCCCTTCGAAACGAACCGCAGCGGCGCAAGACCGTGTTCTTCATCGGCGAGCAGGTCCAGCTGGCACCGGTGCCCGGGGGCTGCAACGCCTACCTCGAACCGGCAACCAGGCAGATGGTGAACGCCGCGCAGCTCGCGAACGTCACGGTGCACACCGTCGATCCGAACTCGCTCGAGACCACGAACGTCCACGCGGGCGACGATTTCAAGCCCGAAGGAGGCGTCAGCGCGCAAGCCGCCACGCAGGAGCAAGCCAACCGTGCGCACCTGATCGAACGGCAACAGTCGCTGCAGACCGTTGCCGACTGGACGGGCGGGCGGGCGATCCTGAATACGAATGTTCCGGAACAAAGTGTGCGTCCGATCCTCGACGAGTCGTCGGCCTACTACCTCATCGCGTTTCAGACCTCGGATGTGAAGCGGGACGGCCGCTTTCATCCCGTCACCGTGAAGGTGAACCGGCCCGACGTGCAGGTGCGGACGCGAAAGGGCTATTACGCCGAGCCGGTAGCGCCGGCGAGCGATGCGCCACTCTCACTCGAGGCGTTATCGCGCGGGCTGCTGCCGGAACGTGGCATGCTCCTCAGCGTCACGGCCGCGCCTTTCAGAAGTGCCGAAGGGACGCCAATCGTCGTTGTGACGACCGGGATCAGGAGCTCGAGCAACGGAAGCAGCCAGGCGGCATCGCCGCTCGAGCCAATCGAGATCCTGACGAGCGCATTCCGTGACGGCAAAAAGGAGGTCGACTGGCAGCGCCAGCGTTTCTCGGTCGCCATTCCCCCGGCTCCGCCCGGACAGCTTCGATACGAGACCGTCTCCAATGTGAAGCTGGAGCCCGGTACATACGAGATACGCGTCGCGATTCGGCACGAACAGGCGGGCGATGTCGGCAGCGTGCACACCTACGTGGACGTCCCCGACTTCGACAGCGAGCCATTCACGCTGTCGGGCGTGGTGTTGCACGATGCCAGTGCGCCGACCGCCACGCCGGCGGAGGCGCTGGGCGGGGTCATCGAGGTCGCACCGACGACGCGACGCGAGTTCACGAGCGGTCAGCGGATTGTGGCTCTGGTCCGCGCCTACCAGTTGCGCCAGGACCAGCGGGGCCCGGTGGCAGTAACCTTCCGCGTTCTGGATCAGCAGCTCCGCGAAGTGTCCGCCCAGCCGATCACCTTGACCGCAGATCGGTTCCAGGCCGATGGCTCCGCGGAGGCTCGTTTCGACCTCCCGCTCGGCAGATTGCAGCCGGGCGCGTTCGTGTTGCGCGTGGAAGCCACGCGCGACCCGTCCACTGCCCGTCGCGAGGTCCCGTTCACCGTTCGATGACGTGAATCAGGCCGTCATCGCCTCGGTCCGGAGCCGGACCGCGGGGTCGCCGAGGATGATGTAGTTGCGCGCGTCGTTGCGCGCGACATAGCGGTTGGCGAGCGCGGCATTCGACACGAGCTGATTGGCGAACGACTCGCGCAGGCTCTGTGACTCCTGCAGCTCCGCCGACAGCACTGCCCACCGCATGTTGAAGCTGTCTGTGGCCTGTCCGATCCGGTGACCCTGAAGAATGCGCACCATCACGTCGCGCATCTCCTGTACCTGCGCCACGCTGCGGCTGTTCTGGAACGAGTAGGCCCAGGCGCGATCCACGTGCGCGAACGAGGCCAGCGCGCCTGCGGTCAGCAGCTTCTGCGGCAGCCGCGCCACGATCGGCTCCGGTACGAGCTGGCGGGGAGGCTCCGTGGAGGCGAGGCCGAAGTTGTCCTCCTTCGGACAACCGCCCCCGTAGCAGGCGAAGAAGAAATGGATCAGTCCGTGGACCGCGCCATTGCCGGGAACGTCTCTGGCCATGAACAGGTGCTCCGGCGCGGTCTTGCCGAAGCCGGGCCAGTCCTGGCAGAGAATCGCGCCCTGTTTGTCGCGCTGCTCGGGATCGTCCATCTTGAACTTGACCCCGTGCGATCCGGTGAAAAGGAACGCCGGCGGCCCGGCCGCTTCCTTTCCCGCCAGCAGATTCGTGAGCCGCTCCTTCGTCGCGTCTTCGGCGAGCAGCGAAGTCAGCTGAAACCCCTTGTAGTTCGCGAGCGTGCGGACTGACGACGTTCCGGTGACGATAGGCTTCGATACCTGATCATGAAGGAGCCCCGTCGCCCGATCGCCGTCGTTCCTGACCGAGAAAATCGCCGCATGTTTCCGGGTCGGTACCGTGTTCGCCGTCTCGTACGCGACGACGCTCTCGGCGTAGGTCCGGTAATCGGCGGGTGTGTCGAAATGCAGGCGCCCGACGTTCCAGTAGAGATCCAGCAGGTACTGGAACTCGAACGGAATCTCCTGCGGAGATCCGACGAGCAGGACGTACACCGGCACGCCGTGCTCGGGATCGACGTTCGCGAAGCCGGCCCCCTGCCGCTCGATCCACTTGCGGGCGTCGTCTCCGGGAAGGAATCCCGAGGCGCCCTCGAAGATCTTGAAGAGACGCCCCGCCTCGCGCTCACGATGCGTCAGCAGCGGTTCGAGCGCGGCCTTCACCGCCGGATCCGCGTCCTTCGCCAGGACGACGCACCACCCGGCCTCTTCGAGGTTGTTGGGATCGATGTCGGAGATGGCGAGATGCTCCGTGGCACCGCGTTCGCCTCGGTCGCGGACCTCTGCCCGATCGGGATCGATCCGATCGAGATCCGCTTCGGTCACACCGGGAAGCGGCGTGCCGGTGTCGGCCTCAATCCCGAAGGGAATCGGGAATTCATCAGACCCGAGAGTCGCGGGGACGGTGCCGGACAGGTTGGTCGTCATTCGAGTGTCTCCCTATACCAGCGCCGCCTGCCAGATCGCGTGCGCCACCTCATTCACCGGGGGGCTTCGCCCCGCCGGACCCCCCATCGCCGTCGCTCGCGGGGGGCCCATGGCCCCGCTCCGCTCCGGCAGGCGACTTTACTCGATCGGCCTCCTTACACCAGCGCCGCCTGCCAGATCGCGTGCGCCACCTCGGGACCGTCTATGTCGGAGTGCGCGCCGGACAGCCCGCCTCCCTTCGCAATGTATCGTGACGACTCCAGGTTGTAGATTTTCCCGGCCTGGAATCCGTAGTTGCCGGTCTTCTCCAGCATGTCGAGAAAGACGGCGCCGGACAGGCCCCGAATCCCGTACTTGCCGATCGCGCCGTAGAGCGGCAGATCTTCGTCCTCCGGGTCGAACGAACCGTCGGTGAAGGAGACCGCGGACGCCCAGGGATAGAGCGTGCCGACGGCGCGATCGTGGATGGATCGAGAAACCACCACGGGTCCGCGAACGGCAGGACGATGGACCCATGGATTGAAGTAGCCCTTGCGGTTCTGCCCCTTGACCGTGTCGCCAAAGGCCCAGAGCGACACTGCGCCCTGGATCAGGACGACAGAATCCGCCTGCCGCGGTAGTTGTCCCCTGCCATCCTTGCCACCAAGGATCGACGACACGACGATCGTGCCAAAGCTGTGGCCCATCAGATGAAAGCGCGTGGAGGGCGCCGCCTTCATCAGGTCCGAGACGAACTGATGCATGCCCGATTCGCCGATCGTGCGGGCGCGCTTCTTCATGGTCCAGTAGGACAGCTGACGCAGCGGTCCGAGGATGCCGCCGAGGAACCCGCCCTCTGCGAAGTTCGCGCCGCCCGACGCCGCGTTGCCGCGATCGAAGGCCACGTCGGGATCGAACGGCGCATCGTCAGCATCCGGGGGACCGGCAGGGCCCTCCGAGGAGTGGCCGGCGAGCGACGCGAGCTCGCGGTACGCACGCCGGCTGTTCTCGGGGAGCTCGGTGGCGGCGGCGTTCTTCTGGTGGTCACGGACGATCGTCTCGATGAGCGGAGCCGCCTCGTCGCCGAGTCCCAGCCGTTCCAGGTAAACGGCCTTGATCTCGTCGGGCGACAGTGTGCCCTCCCCGATCTCGAAGCTCCCCGTGCTCAGCTCCTCATCGCCGAATGGCTGGCTCGGCCAATGGAGACCGATCCAGATCGGCTTGAACGTTCCCTTCACGGCGTGGCGGTCGTCGCCGAGACGGAGCATCGCCCCGATCCAACGGTTGTACTGATCGCGTGCCGAGGCCACGTCCCCCTTCCACCCGTGACAGAAGAACAGGACGTGCGAGGGCTGCTCGGCTGTCACTCGCTTGAGGATTTCCTTCGACAGCAGGCCGCCAACGCCTTGCGGATCGTCGGTGCGCTCCCTGCCTTCGAGGTCGAAACTGAGCAGGGCATACTGATCGCTGGTGCCAGGGATGGATTCAAAGGCCATTGCACGTTCTCCTGCTATGACTGCTTCTGCCGTTCGGCGGCCTCGAAGAAGTCCCCTTCGAGTCCGCCGGTGATCCGCCAGTAGATGTCCTCGCTGACCGCGTAGCTCAGTTGCATCAGGTTCGTGGCCTCGCGATCGCTCGCACCGCCTTCGGGCCGCCAGTTGCGGGCCTCGCGCAGCGCATCCAGCGATGCCTCGGTGCCAATCAGGCGCAGGCTCTCCAGCGCGTATACGCGAAGCTGCATGCGATCGGCAGGCTTGGCGGGAACCGTCAGGATCTTCAGCTTCGCCACCTGTTTCCAGGCATCCTTCGCGATCAGCTCGCAGAGCTCCCGGTACGCCCCGTGACCGAGCTGCGCGAGCGCCTTCACCGCCACGCCGCGGGTCATCACGTCCGGCGACCCGAGACACTCGATCAGAAACGCTTCCTCGTCGCTGCCCGGGGTCGCGACCCGCAGACGGCCGATCATGTAGGCCGCGTGGACGTGCAGGCCTGGCAGCTCGCGCATTCGTGTGACGGCCTCACGCGTAACGGTGTCGGGATCGAAAAGCAGCAGCGAGTCGGCAATCGACCAGACGGTATCCTCTGCTGCGTCCGGGTGGACGATCTGCTCGGCCAGGTAGGCGCGGTTCTCGTCTCCGCCAAGCGTGCCGAGCGCGAACACGACGACCGCAGGAACCCCCTCCACCTTGGTCGTCTCATAGAGCTCGCGCAGGACCTTCGAATCCCCCTTGCGCCAGGCATCGATCAACGTGCCCAGGGCCTGTCCGGCCGGTGTGCCGAACTTGCCGGCGGCCTGGCTCCTGACGTGCGCCTCGGCCTCCATCTGCATCGACAGGAGCACCTGCAGCGCGGCATGCCGCAGGCCCGAGAGCTCGAATGTCGGCGGACCGTTGAATGTCGGTCTCACACGCTCGACGGCCAGCGACACGAGATGCGGGACGCTCGATGGATGCTTCAGCAGCGCCAGCGACTCGGTGGCACGGATCCGGACCGTTGCGCTCGACTCCTTCATCGGCGTCGAGCGCCAGACCAGGCTGTCGAGCACTTGTCCGATCACGTCCTCCTGGACGGCGGTGCGGCTGCCTTTCGCGAGCTCGGCCTCGTGGATGCAGCGCGCGGCAAGAAAGGCGTGCTCGCCGTAGCCCATGCTGCTGCCGGCGATGATCCGCCGGATCAAGGGGTCGGCCGAATCCATCATCCCGGCGAGCAGGACGAGCGTGTCTTCCCACAGCCTGACGCGGCTGCGACGTCCGAGCGTGGCCGTGATGTCGTCCAGCCGCCCGGTGAAATCACGGGTGTTGCGAAGGAGATGCTGGGCGCACCAGTACGACTGGAACCCCGGGTACGAGAAGCGCACGCCGTCCTCGTCGCTCGGCGCAAGGATCTTCGTCTCCAGCGCGAAGGCCTTCAGCTGATCGAGCGGCACCTCGCGCCGGCCCCGAACCTGATCGCAGAGTTCGTACAACCGCGGCGCGTCGAGCTGGATCTTCTGCCGGGTATACAGCTCCCAGGCAATGCGTCCGAGCAGCTCCTCGACCAGCCGGCGAATCCCGCCCGGCAGGGTCGACGCGGCCAGGTTGCCGTTGACCACGCGGGCGATGACGCCTGACCGGGAGAGCATCCCGCGGTTCGACTGGCGGATCAGATTCGAGAGCAGCCACGGCACGCCCGCGAGATCGAAGAGGTTCGCGGCCTGAATCGAGGTCAGCAGCGGCTGGAACTTGTCACCGAACCCGGTGAGGTACTGCGCCACGGTCGCGGGTGACAGCAGCTGCACCAGCATGATCGGGATGTCCGTTTCGGGATGGGTGGGGCGAAGGGCGGCAATCTGGCCGATGACCTGCTCGTCGAGCGTCACCACGGCCGAGGCCTGCGGGAAGGCTTCAATGATCTGTTTCACCGCCTCGAACGCCGCCTCGCGCTGCCGGCCGTCCGACTCCTGATCGCCGTCGAGACACAACAGGAACGGCTGCTGCAGACGCGGGACGAGCAGCGAGACCGGCAGCTCGATCCCGCATCGCTTGTAGGTCTTCGCGATCGCCCTCGCGATGATCAGATCAGGGGCGTCGTCCGAGGGCTCGATTTCACTCATCCGCGCAAAGAACGGCAGGGTCCCGTCCGCGCGCGAGATCTGGTTGGCGTAGTGCGCGTAGACCAGATAGAGCTGCGCCGTCTTCGCACGCCCGTAGTTGCCCGCGATCACCACGATCGGCGAGCGCTTGCCCTTTTCCGGAAAGAGCGCGCCGCTCACGGCATCGAGCACGCGGACACGTGGACCCGGAGGGCTGGTCTCCATCTTCGAGGAGATGTCCGGCCATTGCCGGATCACCTCGATCGGAAACGGTGCGGCCAGATCGGGTTTCGCGCGGAACTGATCGGCGAGGTCCTGCACCGCGCGCAGCACCGCGTCGGGCTGCCAGAGCGGATCCGCCTTTGGCGCCAGGTAGAGGGCAGGGATTGCCCAGCTGCGGCTGTCGGGACGATACAGCGTTCGCCGCCCGGCATTGGCCGCCCGATCCGCGTAGCCGCTGCTGAGGAGCGTGTCGTAGAACTCCTGGGCGAAGCGCCGGGCATCGTCGACGCGAACGAAGTCCTGCATCGCGATCACCGCGGCCGCCCGTCCGGCGAGCTTCGGCGCCAGCCCGCTCAACACGTTGGGCGCACCCGGCTGACGCGCCGCGCTCTGACACGCCTGCAGGAAAATCAGCCGGAGACTGCGCTCGGCAAACTTCGCGAGGAAGTCGTCTTCGGTGGTGGACGCGGCGCGTCCTTCCGAGGTCTCGAGCAGCAGTGTGGCGCGCCCTTTCTTGAACACGCCGTGTGAAATCAGGTGCAGGCTGTCGGACGATGACAACTGATCGGCGAGCGCATCGACCGTCGCCGACTGGGCGAGCACGCGATATCCCGCCTGCTTGAGATCGGCCGCCAGAGCGTCCGGAACGCGCCCCAGGATCGACACGCGCATCAGCCCGCGCTGAACGAGGGGATCCCACGCCGCCCGGAGTCCGTCCACTTCAGCCGCGAAGTCGAGGCTCTTCATCGGTGAGCCTTCGGGCTGTTCCTCCAGCTCGATCGGTGAGGACAGCATCAGCAGAAGCCGGAACGGCCCCTGCCGGGGAGGCAACGCGTGCGTCTCGGACGGGATGCGCCGGGACAGCGACACGGTGGCGGCCGCCGCGAAGGGCAACTCCTCACCGCCGCTCACGAGGATCAGCCGCTCCCAGAGCAGATCCTGGAGATCCGGTGCGTCGAGCTGCAGGCTGAAGGAAACGCACTCACTCTTGCCACGGGCGTACGCGAGGGCCCGTTGGAGACCGGTGTCCGTGAACACCGCCTGCCCGAGTTGCCGGCCGTATTCCCACGGACTGGATTCGAGAGCCTGGAACGCGGCCGGCTTGAGGTTGATCAGCGCGCTGAAGGTGCCGGCGCCGTCCAGGGTCACTTCAACCGGATACACCTCCGGTGCCGCAGAGTCCGATGGCCGCAGGCGGAGAAGGAGGGTGGTGCAGGACGTGGTCTCAGACATACCCGTTGGGGAAGCCTAAAATAGATCGATGTCCAAACCAATCCTCTACTGGAAGCCCACTTGAACGACCTGCCGTAACGCCAGAAGTCTTCTGGATGCGCAGGGAGTCGAATTCATCGAGCGGGACATCAACAAGGAACCGCCGGATCGTGCGTTCCTGGAGCGCCATGTCGCCGCCGACCGGTTCCTGGACTTCGTCAGCACGCGGAGCCCGGTGTTCAAGCAGCGCCCTCTTCCCCGCTCGAAAAAAGAGGCGATCGACCTCATGATGGAACAGCCCAACCTCATCAAGCGGCCGATCCTGGTGAAGGGCAACAAGGCGAGCTTCGGCTTCAAAAAGGACGAGTACCGCGGATGACGGCGAGGCGTGCAGGGAACCAGTCCGGCATCCGCATTGGCACGTCGGGGTGGAGTTATCCCTCCGGTAAGGGTACGTGGAACGGGATCTTCTATCCGGATAAACCGGCACGCCGGCCCCGAGGCACACCGAAATTCGACGAGCTCTCGTTTTATGCCGAGCACTTCGACACGGTCGAGGTGAATTCGTCTTTCTATCGCGTGCCGACTGTTGCGACGGTCGAGAAGTGGGTCGGGCGGACACCGGCCGACTTCGAATTCTCGCTGAAGCTCTATCAGAAGTTCACCCACCCGGACATGTTCGCGAAGGCCACCGGGGCCGATCCTTCGCAGCTCGGGACGAAGGATGTCGACGAGTTCCGCGCCGCGATCGAGCCACTGGTGACCGCCGGGAAACTCGGGGCGCTCCTCGCGCAGTTTCCGGCCAGCTTCAAGAACGATCCCGAGTCCAGCGGGTACCTCGAATGGCTGCTGAAGGCCTTCAAGGATTATCCGATCGCCGTCGAGCTCCGGCATCGGAGCTGGAGCGAGCATCCGAAAGAGACCGCGCAGATCCTCGCGGCTCACGATGCGGCGCTGGCGCAGATCGATGAGCCGAAGTTCAAGACATCCATCCGCCAGACACTGCTGCCGAACGTGAAGAGCTTCTACTATTTGCGCCTTCACGGCCGCAACGCCGCGAGCTGGTGGAAGCACGAGGCTTCCGAAGATCGCTACAACTACCTGTACACGTCCGACGAGCTGGAACCGTTCGCCGAGGCGGCCCGAGCGGCCGCCCGGGAGGTGAAGAAGGCCTACTTGTACGCGAACAACCACTTCTCCGCGAAGTCGGTCGCGAATGCGGCGATCCTGAAGGCACAGCTCGGGCAGGAGCTCGAAGGCGAGTATCCGGCCGAGTTCGTCGAGGAATACCCGGATCTGAAGGGCATGGTGAAGCTGCTCCCGGGCCAGCCGTCGCTCACTTCAGGGAAGCCCTCTTGAGGATGTCGGCGCGCTTCAGCTTCTTCACGACATCCATCCCGCTGGTGACCCGCCCGAAGATCGTGAACTTGCCGTCGAGCCCCGGCCGCGGCTGCATCACGATGTAGATCTGGCTGTCGGCGTACTTCGGGTCGCCCGAATGCGCCATCCCGACGCTGCCGGCCACGTGCTTCCGCTTGCCGATCTCGGAAACCCCGATTGGCTTCCCGCTCCCGGGACCACGTCCCCACCAGGCCTCGCGCGACATGTCGCGAGACTGCGGATCACCGACCTGCACCAGGAAGTTCTCTTCGGCCCGATGGAAGCGCATCCCGTTATAGAAGTTCCGCTTCACGAGCTCGACGATGTGGGCCACGGTTTTCGGAGCGTCGTCCGGGAAGGTCTCGATTTCGATGGTCCCCTTCACGGTATCGAGCACGATGACCGGGGCCGGCGCTGTCGGTGCCGCCGGCTTCGCTGCCGGCTTCTGGGCCACAAGTACGGAGGCCAGCGTGAGGATGGCTGCGGCTATCGGTGCTGCAGATCTCATGAGCTTCATCCGTCTCTTCCTTCCATCAGAGCGTGTCTCGCCGTCTTGTCCGCCGTAGCCTCGGCGAAGGCGGAAGCGCGGAGCGCGAAGGCGGGGCGACACCGATTTTCGGACACAAGTCCGCGACCACGCAACTGGCACAGCGCGGGTAGAGCGGACGGCAGACATTCTGGCCCCACGTGACCAGATACAGGTTGACGAGCGGCCACCATCGGCGCGGCACGACTTCGTAGAGCCGACGCTCGGTTTCCTCGGGCGTGCGCGTCGCGACCCAGCCGAGGCGATTGGAGATCCGGTGCACGTGCGTGTCGACGCAGATGTTGTCGCCGCTCTTGTGCGCGAGGATGAGAACGAGGTTCGCCGTCTTCCGCCCGACGCCCGGCAATGTGAGCAGCGCATCCATCGTGTCCGGCACGCGGCCGCCGAACCGCGAGAGGATCTGCTCGCAGGCCGCCTTCACGTGCACGGCCTTGTTCCGGTAGAAGCTGACCGGATAGATCAGCTGCTCAATCTCCTTCACGGGGAGCCGGGCAAGCGTGCGAGCGGTTCGGGCGACTTTGAAGAGCCGCGTCGATGCGGCGTGCGTCACCGGATCGCGCGTCTGCGCCGACAGCATCGTCGCGATCAGGACCTGAAAGGCGTCTTCCTGCTGATCCTGCGCAATCTTCTCGACCGCCGGCTCTTCGAGCCCGGCGACGGCGCGTCCGAGCCGGCGCATCACCGCGTCGACCCGGCCGCGACGGACCAAGGGCTGCGGGCGGCTCGTTGCCTCAGGCACGACCTGGCTTGACCGGGGTGAGCGGTTCGCGTCCCTGCAGGACTTCGATGACGTTGCGAACCGCGAGATCGATCATCGCGGTGCGGGTCTCGCGGGTAGCGCTACCCAGGTGCGGCGCCAGCACCACGTTCTCCATCGTCAGGAGCGCCTCGTGAACGATCGGTTCCCTCTCGTAGACATCGAGCGCGGCCGCCGCAATCAGGTGCTCCTGCAGCCCCCAGGCAAGAGCTTCCTCGTCGATCACCGGGCCTCGGGCGGTGTTGACGAGGATCGCGCTGCGCTTCATGCGCATCAGCGCACGCCGGTCGATCAAATGGCGGGTGTCAGGGCGCAGGGACGTGTTGATGCTGACGACGTCTGACGAAATCAGCAACTCGTCGATCGACATATCCTGCTTGGCGAAGACGGCCGTCATCCCGAACGCAGAGGCCTTGGCCGCCACCGCACGACCGATGCGGCCCCGGCCGATGATCCCGAGCTGCTTTCCCCGCAGTTCGGTGCCGAGCATGAAGTCGATCGCCCAGCCTTTCCATGCGCCGCGCCTCACCAGCCGGTCGCCCTCGGCGATGCGGCGCGCGGCCGCAAGGATCAGCGCCCAGGTCAGCTCCGCCGTCGCTTCGGTCAGGACGTCGGGAGTATTAGTCACCACGACACCGCGGCGGGCTGCCGCCGGCGCGTCGATGTTGTCGTAGCCGACCGCGATGTTGGCGACGACTTTCAGTCCTGGAGACGCGTCGAGCAGGGCCTCGTCGACGCGATCGGTGAGCACGCAAATCAGCCCCTGCTTGTCGCGAATGCGCTCGCGCAGCTGTGCAGGGCTGAGCGGCGACTCCTCGAGCTGGACGTCGCAGGCGGCTTCGAGCTTCTCCAGGATGCTCGACGGGACGCGACGGGTCAGCAGGACACGAGGGCCACCAGCAGTCACGGCGTGACAACTCCCAAGCTCCAAGCTCCAAGCTCCAACGCACTCCCAACTGCCAAGTCCCAAAATCCTGCTGGCATGATCATTTGGTTTGGGATTTGGGATTTGGGAGTGGGTTGGAGCTTGGAGCTTGGGATTTGGGAGTTGACCGAGATCGCTGTCATCAGTGGCCGTGCGACTCGCAGTAGCCGCAGTGATTGCAGGTCACGGCCGGTTCGATCAGGCAGGGACCGCCGCTGGCGGGAAGCGCGTACCGGAAGTGGCTGGCGTGGGTCAGGAACGTCACCGGGTCGGAACGCACCCGGGCCTGAGGCAACGAGACTTCGGGCGTCAAGTGCCGGGCCACCGCCTGCCGGATCAGCGCGCGAAGGGCGTCTTCGTTCATGGCGTGTCCTGATAGTCGACCGCGTCCACGATCCCGATCACCGCGGCATCCACTGCGGCCGCCTTGCGGCCGAGCGCATCGCCCGCAGCCTTCCCTTCAATCACGACCAGCACCTTTTCGCCGACCCCGGCGCCGACCGAGTCGATGGCGAGAAGGGTGGTCCCGCGCGGCGTACCCTCCAGGCTGAGCGGCTGCACCAGCAGCAGCTTCGCGCCCTCGAGCTTCCGGTTTTTCTGCGTCGAGACCACGGTCCCGACGACTTCGGCGATCTGCATAAGGTTCGTCCGCCGGGGGCCAGAGTTACCCCACGCTCCAATGATCGACAATCCCGATCACTGTCGCATCCGCCGGCGGCTCAGCGGGATAAAACGGGAACGCTGCCTCACGTCCCCGCACGAAGAACACGTGCTCGCCGACTCCCGCCCCGATCGAATCGAGCGCGACAAGCGCCCGGCCCGTGTCCTCCCCGGATGCGGCGATCGGCTGAACGACGAGCATCGTGATCCCGGAAAGATTGGGGTCCTTGATCGTCGCCACCACTTCACCGACGACCCGCGCGAGTTGCATTACCGGCTCCGCTCGGCAGCGGCGGTCTCGACGGGCTCCGGCACCTCGATGTGATCGATGATGCCGACGATTGCGGCATCGACGGGACAGTCTTTCATGCCCGAAGCCATCCGGGCGGAGCTGCCGCTGACGATGAGCACGGTCTCGCCAATGCCCGCGTCAACGGTGTCGACGGCCACCAGGTAGCTGCCCTCGGCTTTGCCGCGGGGATCCATCGGCCTCGCCACGAGCAGCTTGTTGCTGACCAGCCGTTCGTCCTTGCGCGTCGCCACCACGGTGCCGACGATTTTGGCGAGGATCATTTCGCGTTGGCGGTCGCCTTCCCGATCGGCAGCGTGTCCTCGAGGTTCGCGTGCGGGCGCGGGATCACGTGGACCGACACCAGCTCGCCTACCCGCCGCGCCGCCGCCGCACCGGCGTCGGTCGCCGCCTTTACCGCCGCGACATCGCCGCGGACGATGGCGGTCACGTAGCCGGCGCCGATCTTCTCCCAGCCGACGAGCGTGACCTTGGCGGCCTTCACCATTGCGTCTGCCGCTTCGATCATCGCGACCAGACCCTTGGTCTCGACCATCCCGAGCGCCTCACCCATTCTCAGCTCCTAGTCAGTTACCAGTTGCCAGTAGCCAGTCGGCAGTTTCCAGTCGGCAAGAACTGGAAACTGGGAACTGGAAACTGAGAACTACCTCAGATTTTTTACCGCATCCTCAATCAATGCCGTGAGTTCCCCGTATGTTAGCCGAATTTCCCGGTCGGCAGGGACATGCGGAAACGCGGCGTAATCCGGCACCAGGCGCTGCCCGGGAGCCGACGGCGCCTGCACCACCTGGCAGTCGGCCGGCGTTCCCGGAAGCGGGTCCGTGCAGATCGGCGCCGGGGCCGCAATGCCGTAGGTCCCGCGCAGGTCCTGAAGACGGAAGACTTCCTCCCGCGACAGGACCCGTTCGCCGCCGAGCAGCCGGGCCACCAGGCTGATCTTCGCGAAATGCTCGATCGTCTCCATCTTGTAGTAGGCGGAGAACAGATCCTTCCCCATCGTCAGTGCGCCGTGATTCGCGAGCAGCATTCCGTCGTGCGCCTGTACGTATTTGCTGACCGCTTCTGGCAGCTCCTTCGTCGAGGGGGTCGCGTATTCCGCGATCGGCACGCTGCCCAGCGTGCACACGACCTCCGCGAGCACGGCCCGATCGAGCGGGATCCCGGCGACGGCGAACCCGGTCGCAATCGGTGGGTGCGCGTGCACGACGGCCTGCACATCGGGCCGCCGGCGGTAGACCTCGAGGTGCATCTGCATCTCCGACGACGGAGTGCGCTCGCCGGCGATCTTTTTTCCGTCGAGATCCGTGATGACCATCATGTCGGGAGACATGAACCCCTTGCAGACGCTGGCCGGTGTCATCAGCAGGCGATCGGGACCGAGCCGCACGCTGATGTTGCCGTCGTTCGACGCCGTATACCCGCGCGCGTACATCCTGCGGCCGACCTCGCAGATGTCGGCGCGCAGCTGCGTCTCGCTGCTCAACCCTTCCCCCACTGCTGGCGGCACTTCTCGGAGCAGAAGTAGCGCGTGGAGGTTCCCGATCCCGACGTCAGAGCCTGGCTCGGCACGACGAACACGCCGCAGACCGGATCGCGGACCAGCTTCACCGCTGCGCGTTCACGCTCGCGCGGTTCCTTCAGCATCCCGGCGCCTTCGAAGATCGAATACATGAACCGCCAGACCATCCGCCCGATGATGACCAGCAGGACGAAATAAATGATCAGCCTGGTCATCGGTCGATCACTTCGGGGGCTGGGCGGCCGGCGGACGCGACGATGAGTCGTCGGGATGAGCCGACCGGAGGCTCTCCACCGCCTTGCGCGCCATCGCCGCTTCCTGCGAGGACGGAGCGATATCGATGACCTTCTGCCATGCCGCGGCCGCGCCCTGGAGATCCTGCTTGCCGAAAGCACGCACGATGCCGATATTGAGCAGCGTCTTGGTGTGGTTCGCATCGATCGCGAGCGATCGATCGAACTGCGCCAGCGCGCGATCCGGCTGGTTCATGTAGTAGTAGGCGATTCCCAGGTCGGTGCTGGCGTTGACGTGCTTCGGGTTGATCGCCAGCGCTTCTTCGTACTGCTTGCTGGCCTCGGCAAACCGTTCCGCGTCGAAATAGAGGTCGCCGAGCTGCACCCGGGCTTCGACGTTGTTGCGGTCCTTCTCGATGGTGGCCCTGAGTGCGCCTGCCCGCGATTCGTCGAATGGTGCGGCTGTCTGGGCCGGGGTGGCGGCCGGCGCCGCCTGTGCGCTCGGGGCTGCTGGTGGACGTCCCTGCTGGCTTCCGATCGTCCAGCCGACGAGGAGGCCAAAAAACACGCCGGCTATGCCAAAAACAACGGATTCCTTGGGCACGGAAGGAAGATCATAACAACGTCCGGCGAAACCAGTCCACCAAGGCACCCGTGAGGCCGGGGTCGCGCGACAGCATCAGGGTGCCGTGTCCAGCCTCCTTCAGGATCAGCAGTTCACGCACTCCGCCCCCCTCTTTCTGCAGCTCCCGGGCAGATCGTGCGGCATAGGGATCGTCGTCTCCCGCCACGAGCAGCATCGGGCGCTTGACCTTCCGCGTTGCCTCGGTAATCCGCAGACCGCGATAGTCGGCGGACGGGGAAAGCAGTGCGAGACTCGCAATCGTCGCATCCCCGGAGGCCTCCAGCGCGGCGAGGTTCGCGCCGATTGACGCGCCGATCACGCCGACCCTCGATTGCTGGACGTCGCTGCGCTGCGCGAGATACCGACGCGCCGCACGAATGTCCTGGACCATCGACGCGTACTCCGACTGACCGGCCGCCGGCGGCGGACCGGCACTCGATTCACCGTGGCCCCGCAAATCGAACGCGAGCGCACCGATCCCCTCCGAGGCGAGGCGCTGAGCGACGGAGTCCCATTCCTTCCGGGATCGGTGCAGCATGTGGACGAGGATCACCGCCGGACCAGGCCTCGAGGACGGCTCGTACCAGGTCGCCGCCAGCGTGACCCCGTCGTCGGTTCGAATCGAGACGCGTTGTTCGGCACGCGCGCCGAGGCCGGCGAAAGCGAGGATCGCGGCGATGGTGGAAATCGGCACCAGGAGAGATCGCATTCGCGAAGCTCAGGCCAGCGCCGACAGGTAGTCGCGGACCGCGCGATCGAGCCCGACGTAGAGGGCATGGCTGATCAGCGCGTGGCCAATCGAGACCTCGTCGAGATGAGGAAGGTCTCGAAAGAACCTGAGATTGTCGAGATCGAGATCGTGGCCGGCATTCACACCCAGTCCCAGGTCGTGCGCGAGCCGTGACACCCTGGCGTAAGTGTCGAAGCTGTCATTGCCGCGGCCTGCATGAAACGCTTTCGCGTAGGGCTCGGTGTAGAGCTCGATGCGGTCGCCGCCGACCGCGGAAGCCCAGCGAACGGCGGCTTCATCAGGGTCTACGAAGATGCTGACCCGGATGCCCGCATCCTTCAGGCGCCGAACGACCGCGCGCATCCCGGCCGAGTCGCCCGACGGATCCCATCCCGCCTGACTCGTGATTTCGCCGGCGCGCACCGGCACGAGCGTGAACTGATCGGGATCGACTTCTTCTGCGAGGGCAAGAAGATCCGGGCGCGGATCCCCTTCGATATTGAGCTCGATCCGGTCCTTCAGCGGCTTCAGCTCCGCCGCGATCTCGCGCACGTCGGCAAACGTGATGTGACGCGCGTCGGCCCGGGGATGCACGGTGATGCCTGGCGAACCCGCAGCCAGACAGACCCGCGTTGCCTCGAGCACGCTCGGGACCGAACCGCCGCGGGAGTTGCGAAGAGTCGCGACCTTGTTGACGTTGACGCTCAGCTTCGCTCGCGAGCGCCCTCCCGTCATCCGAGATGCTCCTTGACCGTATTGACGATCTGCGTCGCCCAGCCTTGAATCTCCTGCTGATCCTGGCCCTCGATCATGACGCGGAGCAGCGGCTCGGTGCCCGAGTACCGGACCAGGAGCCGCCCGTTCCCGGCGAGACGGTCCTCGACACGTTTCATCGCGTCGGCGACCGCTGGGACCGTCTGCAGATCGCGCTTTTCACGAACGCGGACGTTCAGCAGCACCTGCGGATAGGTGACCAGCTCGCCCGCCAGATCGGCGAGCTCGCGACCGCTGTCGGCCATGACGCGCAGGACGCTCAGTGCCGTGACGATGCCGTCGCCGGTGAACAGGTGCTCGGAGAAGATGATGTGACCGGATTGCTCGCCGCCGAGCGACAGGCCGCGTTTGATCATTTCTTCCATGACGTACTTGTCGCCGACCGGACAGCGAATCATGTCGATCCCGCTCTCGCGGAACGCGAGCTCGAGCCCGATATTGCTCATCACGGTCGCGACCACGGCATTGCCCTTCAGCTCGCCAAGCTGCTTCAGATGCCGGCCGCACATCAGCAGCACGGCGTCGCCGTCGACGATCCGGCCGTTGGCGTCGACGAGAATCGCGCGATCGCCGTCACCGTCGAAGGCCACCCCGACGCGACAGCCCCGTTCGACTACCACCCTGGCCAGCGCCTCGGGATGCGTGGATCCGCAATCGAGGTTGATGTTGCGGCCATCCGGCGCCGCACCGATCAGCTGCACGTCGAACCCGAGCGCTTCGAAGAGCCGGGGCGCGACGGTGGTCGTGGCCCCGTTGGCGGTGTCGACGGCAATCTTGAGACGCCCGAGCCGCTGCGGGTCGGGCAGCGCCAGCCGCGCATGCGAGATGTAGGGATCGATGACGTCGGTGCGCTCGACCGGATCGTCGGCGGAGCCGCTCACCGTCCAGCGCGCGTCAGCGATGATCTCCTCGACCTCGCGCTCGAGCGCCTCGGTGAACTTCTCGCCCCGCCCGGAGAAGACCTTGATGCCGTTGTCCTGAAACGGATTGTGCGACGCTGAGATCACGATGCCGGCGTCGTACGCCATCTCGCGGGCCACGTAGGCCACCGCCGGCGTAGGCATCACACCCGCGGTCGTGAGGTGCGCCCCCTCCGAACGAATGCCGCGCGCAAGCTCCCGCTCGATCCATTCCCCCGATTCGCGCGTGTCGCGCCCGGCGATGAAGCGCAGGGACTTGCCATCGGTCCGCATCGCTCGCACGAGCGCCGCGCCAAGCCGGGCTACCGTGTCGTGATCGAGGGGATATTCGCCCGCCCTGCCGCGCACACCGTCAGTTCCGAAGAGCCGTGGAGCCATATTCACAGTGCCAAAATTGCCAACATTGCCAAAATTGCCAACATTTTAGGATTTCGGGCTAATTCGCCAGATTGCCCGTATACCGGCTGGTTGCCTTGCAATGTTGGCAATGTTGGCAATCTTGGCACTGTTGGCAATGCCCACTACTTTACCGCCCGCAAGGTGACGGCCACCACTGCGGGAGTAATATCGGCCACGCCGAAGTGCTGCGAGGGATCGACCTGAACGCGGAGGGTGTACTGACCGGGTCCGAGGCCGGTGAGATCGACGAAGGCATCGACGGTCTCCGGTTCCACACCAGCCAGCGCCTCGCGGCGGCCCCGGACCGAGAGCGTCGCCGAGGCCGGCGAGATTTTCGGGGCGGCGAGGCCGGTGCCGAGATTGCGCGCACGGACGAGAACCCCTCTGAGCTCGCGCTCGATTGGCGCAGGCAGCACTTCCACGATCACGGTGACGTCCTGAGGCTTGACCAGCCGTACTGCGGAATCAATCAGACCGACCGCCACGACATCGCGAACGTTCTCGCGAGCACCGGAAACAACGATCGGCTCGGTCATCGCGCTCGCCAGCTTCTTGACGCGGCTCTCGGGTCCTTCGATCTCCACCATCGACGGCTCTGCGGTGATGCGCCCGACCACGAACCCGGCAGCGGAATCGCCTTCGGTCGCGGCAATCACCGGCACCACGCGGCGTGCCAAGAGCTCGAGCTCGATGCCCAACGTGCCTGGAACGACCTGCGCGACTTCGACACCGTAGGGCGATCGCACTTCTTCCGGGCGAACGTGAAACAGCCGCGATCCCGGGCGGGCCTGCTGCAGATCGACGACGGCGACGACCTCACCCGGATCCAGCCTGCTGAGCAGGGCCGACGAGCCGCGCACCCGGACGTCCACGCTCTCGGGCCGATCCCCGACGATATCGAGCTGCTGCGGAAGGTTCCGGAATTCGACCGGCACGCGCAGGTTGCGCTCGACGATGTGCTCGCCCGCGACGGTCAGCCACAGCAGGCTCGCGCATGCGAGCGCCACGACCTTGAGCCCGAGATGCCGGAAGGGGTGATAAGCCATCAGGCGTCGTAGGCAGACCCCGGGCGTCCGCTGCCGCGACGCTGGACGACGAAGGTTTTCAGCCGTTCGCGGAGGTCGTCGGCCGAGAGCCCGCGATCGATCCGCCCGTTCATCGCGAGCGCGATCTGGCCGCGCTCCTCGGAGATGACGATGGCCACGGCGTCGTTTTCCTCGGTCAGCCCGATCGCCGCCCGATGCCGTGTCCCGAGCTCGCGGCTGACCCGCGGATTCACCGTCAGCGGCAGGAAACACGCTGCCGCGGCAATGCGATCCTCCTGCACGATGATCGCGCCGTCGTGTAACGGGGACTTGGGCTGGAAGATGGTGACGATCAGGTCGTAAGTCAGCGTGGCGTCGATCGGGATGCCGCTCTCGATGTAGTTCCGCAGGCCGATCTCACGCTCGATCGCGATGATCGCGCCGATCCGCTGCTGCGAGAGCATGGTGGCCGCCACCACGAGCTCCTCGATCGTCTCGTTGGCGGATTCCTGCCGGTAGAAGTAGCGAAAAAACGGTGCCTGACCGAAATGCGCGAGCGCGCGCCGGATGTCCGACTGGAAGATCACGATTGCCGCAAACGCGACGTAAACGAGCATGTTCCTGATCATCCAGTTGAGCGTCTGCAGCGGAGCCAGCCGGGAGATGTAGAAAAGTCCCACCAGGAGCAGCGAGCCGGCCGCCATCTGTACAGCCCGGGTACCGCGGATGAGCTTCAGGAACTCATACAGGATGATCGAAACAATCGCAATGTCGAGCAGGTCCCACCAGCCCACGGGTGGGCGCCGCAGCAGGCCGGTGAGGTATTCAGACACGGCCGTTAGCTTATCGCACCGCGCCTACGGACTTCCCGGCCTCGAGAGCCCCAACTCCTGCCAAATCCAGCTGAAGTCGTAGCCCGGCCGTCCGCTCCTGGCGGCCCGCTCGGTGGCGTTTTCGAGCTGTTTGAGGAGGTCCACGAGCTTGGGCCGCCACAACGTGGTGCGTGCCGCCGCGCGTGGTGAGCGGTTGCCCAGGGACGGCGCCGGCCGATCGATCCATGAAAGGTAATGGCGGTCGAACAGATCGCGCACCGCGCTGGTGTTCTCATCGGGCACGTTGGCAAGGGCGCCACGGGACGACCGCCGCGGCGATCGGGATCGGAGCTCGCTCATCGTCTGTTCGAGCGTCTCCAGAGCCGTGGCGCGATACCGGACGCGATCGCCCAACAGGGACTCGAGCCACGCCCGGCCACGCGCGGCCCGCTCCTGCGACGTGGTTTCGAGCACGAGACGATTGCCCTCGATCCCCCACGATCCCAGCTCACGCTCGCCATCGTCTCCGGGCCCGCGCCACGAGAGGCGGCCATCCGGCGTCACCCGCATTTCGGGCCGTGAGGCCAGCGCCGCGCGGACCGCATCAGGCTGGTCGGTCTCGAAGATCGAGCGGCAGAACACGAGTGGATCGCCTTCGGCGGTGACGAGCTGCGGCGGCTCGGGAAAGGCTACGAGCTTCAGCCACAGGTGATGGAACACTGCCCCGTGCTTGCGGAAGAAGGTGCCCAGGTTGTCGAAAGGGAACCTGCGGTGATGCCGCCGGTGGAGCCGCCGGAAGTGCCGGACGATGTCGTCCTTGACAGCGGCCGGGTAAACATACAGCCCGCCTTCGAAGATGTGTCCGGCGACATTGTCGGATGACACGCGCGCACCAAGCAGATCCCAGGTCGCGACCCGCTCGGTCGCCTCGCGCTCGATGACGAACAGCCGATCGCCGGTCCAGAGATCGACCAGATGAACGCCAAGGCCCCGCTCGACGCACTCGACCTCATACAGTCTCAGGTGCGCATCGCCGAGCCGCCGCACGAACTGCCGTTCGAGCGGAGACAGCCGGGAATGCTCTTCATGGAGGAACAGCTCCGCGATAGTGCCGGAAGAGTTCTCGGCCTCCCAGTCGAAGAGAAACCACGAGTTGTACTTGATCGTGGCATCCTCTGAGTCGAGCAGCCAGCGCAGCTCGGGGGTCGTCGCTTCGCGAATGAGCTTGCCCCAGAAGAGAACTTCCGCGACGGAGTGGTCGCTGTCGAATGCCGGATGAAAGGCGAAGGAGAGGAGCTTGGTGAGCGCTGAGTCCCGGATCGAAATCCCCGCCGACGGCCCCTCGCGCCCGCAGCATTCCATGAATTGCCGGCCGCTGCCGCAAGGGCATGGGTGATCCCGGCCCGATGAGCTCATCGGCCGGAATTCTACACTGCGGCCGGCGGGGTTCCCATCGCGGCAAGCACGCAGTCCGCCACGCGCACCACCTGGACCATCTCGCGAACTCCGTGGACCCGCACGATGTGAGCGCCGAGCAGCACGCTCGCCGTGACCGCCGCCGCACTCCCCCATTCGCGCCCCGAAGGGGGCACGTCGCCAAGCGCCGCCTTCAGAAACGACTTTCGTGACGGGCCGCTGAGCAGGGGCCGGCGGAGGCTGGTCAGCCGCTCGAGCGATGCCAGCGCCTCGTAGGAGTGCCGGGCCTGTTTCGCGAAGCCGAGACCCGGGTCGAGGATGATTGCCTCGCGCCTGATGCCGGCATTCTCCGCGGCAGCGATCGCCACGGAGAGCTCAGCGGCAATCTCGCCAGCGACGTCCGCGTACTCGGCATGTTTGTACATGTCGTGTGACCGCCCGCGATTGTGCATCAGCACGATCGCCGCGCCCGATTCGGCGGCAACAGCGCCGAGCACAGGGTCGTAGCGAAGAGCGCTGATGTCGTTGATGATGGCGGCGCCACGCGCGACGGCTTCGCGCGCGACGACAGCCTTATAGGTATCGACAGAAACCACCGCGCGACTACTGAGCGCCTCGACGACGGGGAGCACGCGGCGCAACTCCTCTTCGGCTTCGAGCGGCTCGGCTCCGGGACGCGTCGATTCGCCGCCGATGTCGAGGATATCGGCGCCGTCCTCGAGCATCCGCCAGCCGTCCTCGATGGCGCGTGACGGGTCGACGCGCAGGCCGCCGTCGGCAAACGAGTCCGGCGTGACGTTGATGATGCCCATGACGAGCGTGCGCTCGCCGAGGACAAGGGGCGCGCGCCCTGGTAGCGGGATGGAGTAACGCTGGCGCGTCGTCAAGGGAGAAGGCAAAAGGGAGAAGGGAGAAGGGAGAAGGGAGAAAGCAAAAGGGAGAAAGGCGTTTGTCCCTTCTCCCTTTTCCCTTCTCCCTTTCCCTTGATACCTGCCGCGCGCTATTCCTGCGGCAAGGGTTTATTGAGCGGCGGCAGCGGCGGAACGATCGACGGACGCTCCTTCGGCTGCCGGCGGCTGTCGTCGCTCTGCGCGGCCGTCGCCGGTGCGCGGTACTCTTCGAGCGCTTCGCCCGCCACGATCCGGCGTACCTGATCCGCGTCGAGGACCTCACGGGCCAGCAGCTCTTCGGCGATCCGATCGAGCGCGACGCGGTGCTTTTCGAGCGTTGAGCGGGCCCGGTCGTAGTTCGTCGTGATAAACCGCTTCAGCTCCTGATCGATCCGGATCGCGGTGTCCTCGCTGTAGTCCTGGTGCTGCGCGATCTCGCGGCCGAGGAAGATCTGCTCTTCCTTCTTGCCGAAGGTCAGCGGCCCCATCGCATCGCTCATGCCCCACTCGCAGACCATCTTGCGCGCGAGCTCGGTCGAGCGCTCGAGGTCGTTGCCGGCGCCGGTGGTCATGCTGCCGTTCATCGTGATTTCCTCGGCGATGCGGCCGCCGAGCAGAATCGCGATCTGATCGTTCAGGTAGTCGCGCGTGTAGTTGTGCTTGTCGTCGACCGGCAGCTGCATCGTCACGCCGAGCGCCATGCCGCGCGGAATGATCGTGACCTTGTGGACCGGGTCGGCGTGCGGCAGCACCACGGCCAGGAGCGCGTGCCCCGCCTCGTGAACGGCGGTGACCTTCTTCTCCTCTTCGCTGATGATCATCGAGCGCCGCTCCGAGCCCATCAGGACCTTGTCCTTGGCGAACTCGAAGTCGAGCATCCGCACGACCTTCTGGTTGTAGCGCGCGGCGTTGAGCGCGGCCTCGTTGACGAGGTTCGCGAGGTCGGCGCCCGAGAAGCCCGACGTGCCCCGCGCCAGGATGTGAATATTCACGTCGTCCGAGAGCGGGATCTTCTTGGTGTGGACGGCAAGAATGCCCTCGCGGCCCTTGACGTCCGGACGGTTCACCACGATCCGGCGGTCGAAGCGGCCTGGCCGGAGCAGGGCTGGATCGAGGACGTCCGGACGGTTGGTCGCCGCGACGAGGATGACGCCCTCGTTCGACTCGAAGCCGTCCATCTCGACGAGCAGCTGGTTCAACGTCTGCTCGCGCTCGTCGTGGCCGCCGCCGAGACCGGCGCCGCGGTGACGCCCGACGGCATCGATTTCATCGATGAACACGATGCAGGGAGCATTCTTCTTCCCCTGCTCGAAGAGGTCGCGGACCCGGGAGGCGCCCACGCCGACGAACATCTCGACGAAGTCCGAGCCGCTGATGGAGAAGAACGGCACGTTGGCCTCGCCAGCCACCGCCCGGGCGAGCAGGGTCTTGCCGGTCCCCGGAGGGCCCATCAGGAGGACGCCCTTGGGGATTCGGCCGCCCAGCTTCTGGAACTTCTGTGGTTCCTTCAGAAACTCGATGATTTCCTGGAGCTCTTCCTTGGCCTCGTCGACGCCGGAAACGTCCTTGAACGTTACTTTCTTCTGCGAACTGGAGGACAACTTCGCGCGGCTCTTGCCGAACGAGAGGGCCTTGTTCCCCCCGCTCTGCATCTGCCGCATGATGAAGATCCAGAATCCGATCATCAGGAGGATGGGGGCCCAGGAATACAGGACGTTGGCCCAGGGGCTGGTCGTGGCCTCGCGGGCCTCGATCTTGACGCCCTTCTCGTCGAGAAGATTCGCGAGCCTTTCGTACTGCGCGGGCGCGTAGGTGCGGAACTCGGCGGCATTACCGGCCATCCCGTTCCGCTTCCCTGTTATCTGATTGCCGGTGATGACGACCGAGTGGACCTGTCCTTCCTTGACTTCCTGGAGGAAATCCGTGAAGGAAATCGAGGCCGGCTGGCGCTGCCATCCAGCGGAGAAGCTCCAGATCATGATCCCCACGCCGATGAGGACGATCCAGAACAGCAACGTCTTGAGGGTCGAATTCAACCTACGCCTCCTAACCGCCTTGCTTTCAAGAGTATCACGCCCTGTTTAGGGCCCGTGACCCGAAAATCCTCAGCTACCGACTGCCCCACGACCCAGACGATCCGGTCGTCCTGATCCACGACGAGCGGAAGGGAATCGCGGTCTGCTCTGGCAATCTTTCGGTCGACCAGAAAGTCTTGCAACTTCCGGCCCCGGCCGTGCATCCCCAGGGGCCGGAAGACATCCCCCGGGCGCCGGGAGCGGACCGCCAGGGGCCCGCGAAGGGGCGCGGCGGCCACGACTGCCGTATTCCCGCGGGCCGGCGGCGGCGTGACCTCTTCCGGCTCTTCGATCCGGGCGGCAGAAAGCGCCCAGCCCGGCACCGCCACCTCACCTGGTATAGACAACGGAAACCGAAAAGAGTTCGAAAACGGCCGATCGGAAACGATTCCGAAAACGATCCGCGAGCCCCGCCGCACCGCCGTCACGCCCGGCAGCGCGGCCGCGGCCCCTTCGGCGCCGCTGCGGGCGAGTTCCAGGAGATCGTCGATGTGCTGAAATCCAATGAAGCGCCCGGGAGCAGCCGCCGCAACTGCTTTCCGGGTAACGCGGGAGGCGAGAGCCGGAGGAAGCGCCGTGAGCCCCGCGACGTCGACCGTTACGTTGCCGCTCTCAACTAAGACGATCGAAGCCGCAGATTCGATTGCAAGCCGGTCCAGAAATTCCTCGTCCTCGCGGGCGAGCGCCGCCTCGCGCGCGAGCGTCGCCGCAATCGCGGGCGAGAATTGCGACAGCAGCGGCAGCAGCTCGAGACGCACGCGGTTGCGCGGAATGCGCACGTCGGCGTTGGACGAATCGTCGCGAAAACCGAGGCCGTGCTCGGCGGCATACTGCCGGAGCTCCGCGCGTGAGATGTCGAGCAGCGGCCTGACGACGCGGCCGGCCCGCGGCCGGATCCCGGCGAGCCCAGCCGGGCCCGCTCCTCTGATCAACCGCAACAGGAACGTCTCCGCCTGATCGTCCAGCGAATGGCCGACCGCGATGGCGTCCGCCCCGGCCGAGTCCGCCGCTTCGTTGAGGAACTCGTACCTGGCCTGCCTGGCAGCATCTTCGAGCGAGCGGCCGCTCTCGCGAGCCCGTGCCGCCACGTCGGCGCGGCCTGCGAGGAACGGGATCCCGGTGCCCGCCGCAAGATCACGACAGAAGCTTTCGTCCGCATCCGCCTCGGCGCCCCGGAGCTGATGATTGAAATGCGCCGCACCGGCGACCACCAGTTCTCCGCGCGCCTCGAGCGTGCGAAGAATGTGAAGGAGCGCCACGGAATCAGGTCCGCCCGAGAGCGCCACGAGCACACGCGCGCCGCGCGGGAGCATGTCGTGCTTCCTGGTGGTGCGCAGAACGCGGGAGTGGACGGACATGGTGAAAGGCAGAAGGCAAAAGGCAGAAGGGATAATTCTCCCTTTTGCCTTCTCCCTTTTACCTTTTATCGTTAAGAAAGTGGTGCCGGTGCAGGGACTTGAACCCCGGACGCCGCGGATATGAGCCGCGTGCTCTAACCAACTGAGCTACACCGGCAGGAACCCGTAATTATACCATCCTGCTCTCGGTGAGCGCCGCCGCCAGCAGCGGGATCATCAGCTCATGATGGCCGACGAGCGAGTAGCCGCGGCCGATCCCGGCGACCGGGCGCGAGACGACGTTGGTCTGCGCGCGGTAGTGACGGATGAAGTCCATATTGGCGGTGGTGAGGCCTTCGAGACTGATCCCGGCGTTGCGCGCGAGCGCAACGGCCTTCAGAAAGACCTCCGGCAGAATCACGGCCGATCCGCAGTTCAGGAAGACGCCCTGTTCCAGCCTCGCGACGTTCGACACCAGGTAGCGGAAGTCGCGCAGACTGCCCTCGCCCAACGCCGCTCCCGACGCCGCGGGGTGCATATGAATGATGTCGGTGCCAATGCCGACATGCACCGTGACCGGGATCTCGAAACGCGCGGCCGCGGCAAGCAGGCTCAGGTGCACGTGGGAAGGACGAGACCGGTCGAGCCACTCGGCCACCGCTTGCCCAAGCCCCTGTCCGCGCGCGACGCCATCGTTGATCGCGGCGTTCAGCAGACTGCCTGTCTCGTCCGCCATCCCGAATCGCCCGGGACCGAGCGCTTCATCGACTTCCTCCGATGTCGCGCCAGAGAGCGCCAGCTCGAAGTCGTGAATGACCGCCGCGCCGTTGGTCGCGAGCGCCGACACGAAACCGCGCTCCATCAGATCAATCAGGACGGGGCCGAGGCCGGTTTTGACGACGTGCGCGCCGATGCCCCACAGGACGATGCGGTTGCGGGCGCGCGCCGCCACGATCGCATCGACCACCGCCGCGAAATCGGCGCCCGCGAGGATCCGGGGCAGCGACTCCACCCAGCCCCGCATCCCGCTGCCCGGCACGTACGCCGTCGCAAAATCGGCCGCGTTCGCCTTGCTCCGGCGCGACGCGAGGGGATAGGTCCGGATGCCGGAGAGATCGAATTCTTCGTAGGGGAGTTTCACGGAGCAATTATCGGTCAACTCCCAACGGTTGGGCCGTCGGGTCGCTGGGAGTTGGCGATGCTCAAACAATGACCATCGCGTCCCCGTAGCTGTAAAAGCGATAGCGCTGCTGCACCGCGCTCCCATAGGCGGCGAGCACGCGATCGCGGCCGCCGAACGCGGCAACGAGCATGAGCAGCGATGACCGTGGCAGATGGAAGTTGGTCATCAGCCCGTCGATCACCCGGAACTCGAAACCGGGATGAATGAAGAGCGTCGCAAAGGCTCCACCGGGCGCAAGGGTTCCTCCGCCCCGGATCGCTGCGTCTTCGAGCGCGCGCGTGGTCGTGGTTCCCACAGCGATCACGCGCCGGTGCTGCTCTCGCGCGCCATTGATCGCAGCGGCGGCCGCGTTGCTGATCTCGTAGGGCTCCGGATCCACCACGTGATCCTCGACGCGCTCCACGCGCACCGGCTTGAACGTGCCGTACCCGACGTGGAGCGTGACGGCCGTGCGCTCGACGCCGCGAGCGGCCAGGTCGTCGAGCATTTCCGGCGTGAAGTGTAATCCGGCGGTCGGCGCCGCCACCGAGCCCCGGCGGGACGCGAAGATCGTCTGATAGCGATCCCGGTCGGCGGGTTCATCCGGGCGCTTGATGTATGGGGGCAGCGGCACGTGGCCGAGAGCTTCGACCAGCGTATCGACCCGTGCCGTGGAATCGGGCCGCAGGCGGATGCGCCGGCGCCCGAAGAATCGCTGTTCGAGCACCTCGCCGACGAGCGCTCCCGCCTCGCCCGCGAACCGGACGATCGCGCCGGGCTTCAACTTCTGACCCGGGTGCATCAGCGCATCGCACTCGACCGCTTCGCCCGCGGCCGCCTCCGGCAGCGACAGCAACAGGCACTCGACCGCGCCGCCGCTCGGCACACGATGGCCGGTCAGGCGGGCGGCAAAAACCCGGGTGTCGTTCACGACCAGTAGGTCGCCCGCGCGCAGGTACTTTCCGAGCTCAACCACTCTCGCATGCTCGACTGTGCCGGTGTGACGGTCGAGCACCAGGAGCCGCGACCTGCCCCGCGCCGCGGCCTCTTGTGCAATCAGATCCTCAGGCAGATCGAAGTCGAAGTCCGAGACGAGCACCGGGAGACGCTACCATGCAGACGAGTTGGAGGGGCTCGTGCATACAGCCAGCGGGTGACTGCAAGCCGCCGCAACCACGTCGCCACCTCAACCGCAGCCGCAGCTCCGCGCAAAGCTGAACCGTCAGAGTCTGCCGAGTCCCGCCCGCCAGCAAACGACGAAGCCTCTGAAAACGTAGCCACGATTACCGCCGACGAGATCGTGAACGCGACGGCGGTGCGCAGCATGGCGCTGACCGTCATCGCGGTCATCGGGTCAGTCCTCGTACTGCAGTATGCCCGGCCGGTGCTGATCCCGATCGTGATCGGTGTGCTGATCAGCTACGTGCTCGGTCCCGGCGTGGACTCACTGGCCCGGCATGGCGTTCCGCGATGGGCGGGGGCGGTCCTGGTGATCGCGCTGCTCTGCGGCGCGCTCGGCTTCGGCGCCTACAAGCTGGCGCCGCAGATTCTGTCGATCGTCCAGGACATGCCGACCGCGGCACGCCGGCTCATGGACCGCACCAAGATTTCGCGTTCGCCCGCAAACGACTCTGCGCTGGAGACGATGCAGCGCGCCGCCACCGAAATCGACAAGGCGGCCGCCGACGCGGCCGAGCCGACGCCGACGCAGAAAGGCGTGACCCGGGTGCAGATCGTCGAGCCGGCCTTCCGCGCCACCGATTACCTGTGGGCCGGCGGCAAGAATGTCGTGAGCTTCCTGGGCCAGTTCGCGATGGTGATGTTCCTGGTCTTCTTCCTGCTGCTGACCGGAGATCTCTTCAAACGCAAGCTGGTGAAGATTGCCGGGCCGACGCTGACGAAGAAGAAAATCACGGTCCAGATCATGGACGAAATCAACCAGCAGATCAGCGGGTTCCTGCGCGTGCAGGTCCTGACCAGCGCGCTGGTCGGCGTGCTGACGGCCATCGCACTCTGGTACTTCGGCGTCCGTCAATACATCATCTGGGGCATCCTTGCCGGCATCTTCAATTCGATTCCCTATCTCGGTCCTCTGATCGTGACCGGCGGTCTCGGTGTCGTGGTCTTCATTCAGTTCGACGATCTGCTGAAGACCGCCTACATCTGCGGCATCACGCTCGCGATCACCAGCCTCGAAGGCTGGCTGCTCACACCCGCTCTCATGAGCCGCGCCGCCCAGATGAATCCGGTCGCGATCTTCGTCGGGCTGCTGTTCTGGAGCTGGGTCTGGGGCGTGTGGGGCACCATCCTCGCGGTGCCGATGATGATGACGGCCAAGGCGATCTGCGATCGGATCGAGGACCTGCAGCCGGTGGGGGAACTGCTCGGGGAGTGACTCAGAAAAGAGATTGACTCGAAAGCAGCCAAATCAAGAGCACAACCGGCGTGATCGCGATCAGCGCGAGGAACGCCAGGCAGATCCACACGAACACGAAGTCGGCGCGCGACGGTGGGACACCCGGGCGCGCGTGGCGCTCGAGGAGGGCGAGGTTCCTCAGGTTCGCCTTCCACCCCACGTCCACCAGATCCCCCAGGATCGGCACCAGGCCGACCAGCATGTCGAGCGCCGCGTTCAGCACCATTCGAGCCTGGACGACGATGGGCAGGCGCATCCGGACGGCTTGCAGCAGGAGGAGCCCGGCAAAGGCCGGCGTGGAGATGTCGCCGATGCCGGGTATCAGCCCGATGATGGCGTCCAGGCCGAAACGGATTCGCGTTCCCGGGATCCGGAAGGCGCTGTCGAGGAGCACCGCCCACCGCCGCAGCGCGTCGAGAGCGGCCGGATTGACCGGAGCGCGTGAGGTCACCATGTCATTCTGGCCCGCGAAGCCCGGCTTTTCGTTGCTATCCGCACGCGCAACGTGTTACCAACATCTGCTGTGCCGACCACACATTTGCGAGTCTGGCCTGGCGCTCCGTATCCGCTTGGTGCGACATGGGACGGCGTGGGCGTCAATTTCGCGATCTTCTCCGAGCATGCGACCAAGGTGGAGCTCTGTCTCTTCGACTCGCCCGATGCCGAGCTCGAATCGCTGACGATCCCGCTTTCGGAACAGACCGACATGGTCTGGCATGGCTATCTGCCGGACGTGCATCCCGGGCAGCTCTATGGTTACCGGGTCCATGGCCCTTTTGCGCCTCACTTCGGCTACCGCTTCAATCCCAACAAGCTGGTCCTCGATCCCTACGCCAAGGTGATCGGCCGTGCCGGGCGCTGGCACGACTCGCTGTTCGGATTCAAACCGGGTACCGACGACACCACCTTCGACGACCGCGACAGCGCTCCGTACGCGCCTCTCGCGGCAGTCGCCGATTCCGCGTTTACCTGGGGGAACGATCGCCCGCTGCGCACGTCTTGGCACGATACGATCATCTACGAGCTGCACCCAAAGGGTTTCACACAGCTCAACCGAGGCATTCCCGAACACCTGCGCGGCACGTATCTCGGGCTGGCCAGCGAACCGGCGATCAGGCACCTGACGAGCCTCGGCGTCACCGCGGTGGAGTTGATGCCGGTGCACCATCATGCCGACGAGTGGCATCTCGTCCAGAAGGGCCTGCGCAACTACTGGGGCTACAACACGCTGTCGTACTTCGCGCCGAACCTGCGCTACGCCTCGTCGCAGCAGCCGCTCGAGAGCGTGCGCGAATTCAAGATGATGGTGCGCGCGCTCCATGCCGCCGGTCTCGAAGTGATTCTCGACGTGGTCTACAACCACACCGCCGAAGGCAATCATCTCGGACCGACACTCTCGCTGCGCGGCATCGACAACACGGCGTCGTACCGGCTGCAGCCGCACGATCCCCGGTTCTATCAGGACTTCACCGGGTGCGGGAACACGCTCAACATGCGCAGTCCGCGCATGCTGCAGTTGATCATGGACAGCCTGCGCTACTGGGTGCAGGAGATGCACGTCGACGGCTTCCGGTTCGACCTCGCGAGCGCACTGGCTCGTGAATTGCACGCCGTCGACAAGCTTGGCGCCTTCTTCGACATCATCCATCAGGATCCCGTCGTGTCCCAGGTGAAGCTGATCGCCGAGCCGTGGGATCTCGGAGAAGGTGGCTACCAGGTCGGCAACTTCCCCACCAAGTGGACCGAGTGGAACGGCAAGTACCGGGACACCGTGCGCCGGTTCTGGCGTGGCGACGGCGGCGTACTGTCCGAGCTGGCGACGCGGCTCTCCGGCAGCAGCGATCTCTACGAGCAGAGCGGACGCCGGCCTTATGCCAGCATCAACTTCGTCACTTCACACGACGGGTTCACGCTGCTCGATCTCGTCAGCTACAACGAGAAGCACAACGAGGCGAACGGCGAAGGCAACGCCGACGGCGAGAACCACAATCTGAGCTGGAACTGCGGCGTGGAAGGGCCGACGTCCGATCGCCGGGTGATCGAGCTGCGTGAGCGCCAGCGGCGCAACCTCATGGCGACGCTGCTGCTCTCGGTCGGGGTCCCGATGATCAGCGGCGGCGACGAGATGGGACGCACGCAGGGCGGCAACAACAACGCCTACTGCCAGGACAACGAGACCAGCTGGACGAACTGGGAGCTCGCCCCCTCGGATCGCGACTTTCTCGACTTCACGCGCCGCCTGATCCGCATCTGGAAGGAAAACCCGGTCCTGCGCCGGCGCAAGTTCTTCCAGGGCCGCCGCATCCGCGGCGCCGAGGTGCAGGATATTGCCTGGCTCGACGCCTCGGGCCGTGAGATGACCGACCACATGTGGAACGCCCAGGAGGTCCGGCGGCTCGGCGTTCGCCTGAACGGCGATGCCATTTACGAGCTCAACGAGCGTGGCGAACCCATTGTCGGCGACACGTTGATCCTGCTGCTGAACGCTGACAAGGAACCCGTGAGCTTCGTGCTGCCCTCACGGACTCCGGAAGAGCGATGGGAAACGCTGATCGATACCGCCGATCCCTGGCTGCTCTCGCGCCGGCTCCGCGCCGGCGATCGGTATCAGCTGCAGGCACGATCGATGGTGGTACTGCGCTTGAATTGCCGGAAAGAAGACCTCCGCCGATCGGCAGACTGGGGACCGATGGGCGTTTATTAAGATCGAAACGGCATGACTAAACCAGCGACTGAACGTAGAAAGGCACCCGCCAGGCGCTCCGCGTCCGCGGTCGTGACGGCTGGTGCCCCCGCCACCAGCGAGACGTCCTCGCTCGACCCCGCGCTGCAACGGCGCGTCGTCATCGAGGGCGTCCATCCGGAAGTGGATGCCGGGCGTTTTGCCATCAAGCGCACCGTGGGTGAGGACGTCGTCGTGGGCGCCGACATCTTCGTCGACGGGCACGATACGCTGGCCGCGGCGCTTCTCTATCGGAAGCGTGGTGAGGTCGACTGGCTCGAAGTGCCCATGGAGCCGCTTGGCAACGATCGATGGCAGGGACGCTTCCGCGTCGAGGAACTGACGCCCTACGAATACACCGTCGAGGCGTGGGTCGATCGGTTCGGCAGCTGGCGGCACGAGGTGTCCAAGAAGTTCGGTGCCGGACAGGATCTGAAAAGCGAGCTGCTCGAAGGCGCAGTGCTGGTGCGCGACGCGCTCCTGCGCGCACCCGAAGCAGCAGACGACGATCATCGCGTGCTCAGCGAGACCGCCGCCGTGCTTGGCGACGAGACGGTCGGCCAGCCCGAGCGCGTCGCCAGCGCGCTTGCCGTCGCGGTCCAGACCGCGATCGCGCAGTACGTCGATCGGTCGATGGCGACACGCTACGCCCGCGAGCTGCAGGTAATCGTCGAGCGTGAACGCGCGAGGTTCGGCGCCTGGTACGAGATGTTCCCGCGGTCATCGGGATCGGATCCCGACCGGAGCGGCTCGTTCAGGGACGCCGAGGAACGGCTGCCATACATCGCGTCGATGGGCTTCGATGTCTTGTATCTCCCTCCGATCCATCCCATCGGCAAGGCGTTTCGCAAGGGCCGCAACAACACGCTCGATCCCGGTCCTGACGATGTGGGAAGTCCCTGGGCGATAGGGGCCGAGACGGGAGGTCACGATGCGGTCGAGCCCAGCCTGGGCACGATCGCGGACTTCGATCGCTTCGTCCTCGCCGCGAAGCGCCGCGGCCTCGAGATCGCGCTCGACCTCGCCTACCAGGCATCACCCGATCACCCGTACGTCAAGGAGCATCCGGCGTGGTTTCGCCAGCGGCCTGATGGCACTATCAAGTACGCAGAAAACCCACCCAAGAAATACCAGGACATCTATCCCGTCAACTTCGAGTCCGCCGAGTGGCAGGCACTCTGGATCGAGCTGAAACGGATCGTCGAGTTCTGGATCGGGCACGGTGTCACAATCTTCCGCGTCGACAACCCGCATACCAAGCCGTTCCGGTTCTGGGAGTGGGCGCTCGCCGACATCAAGCGTCAGCACCCCGACACGATCTTCCTGTCGGAAGCCTTCACCCGGCCCAAGGTGATGCGATACCTGGCGAAGTCGGGTTTCTCGCAGTCGTACACCTACTTCACGTGGCGCAATGCGAAAGACGAGCTGGTCGAGTACTTCACCGAGCTGACGCGCACGGATGTGCGGGAGTACATGCGGCCCAACCTGTTCGCCAACACGCCCGACATCCTGCACGAGTACCTGCAGCACGGCGGCCGCCCGGCGTTCCAGGTTCGCTTGATCCTGGCTGCGACCCTCGGCGCCTCGTACGGCATCTACAGCGGTTACGAGCTCTGTGAGAACGTGCCGGTGAAGCCCGGCAGCGAGGAGTACCTCGACTCGGAGAAGTATCAGGTTCGCCTCCGTGACTACGACAATCCGGGCAGCCTGTCGGAACTGATCGGCCGGATCAACGCCATCCGGCGCGAACATCCGGCGCTGCACCGCGATCGCGGCCTGCGCTTCCACCAGACCGACAACCCGCACATCATGTGTTACAGCAAGCGAAGCGAGGACGGATCGGACCTGGTGCTGATCGTCGTCAACCTCGACGCGCATCACATGCAGCACGGATTCGTGCAGCTCCCGCTGCACGAGTGGGGACTCTCTGCCGACGCCCCGCTCGAGGTCCTGGACCTGATCTCCACCGAGCGGTATTACTGGCGCGGCGAGTGGAACTACGTCCGGCTCGACCCGCAGGCACGCGTCGGGCACATCCTTCACGTGCAGGTGGCGAAGTTACCGCCGCAGGAGGATTCACCCCTTCCGCTTCGCGGCTGAACATGTCGCTCCCCACCGATCCCCTCTGGTACAAAGACGCCGTCATCTATCAGGCGCACGTGCGCGCCTTCTTCGACAGCAACAACGACGGGGTCGGCGACTTCCCCGGCCTCACCCAGAAACTCGATTACCTGCAGGGACTCGGCATCAACGTCCTCTGGCTGCTTCCCTTCTACCCGTCGCCGCTTCGGGACGACGGGTATGACATCGCGGATTACGAGAACATCCATCCCATCTACGGCACGCTGGACGACTTCGATCGGTTCCTGGCGGAGGCACATCGGCGGGATATCCGGGTGATCACCGAGCTGGTCATCAACCACACGTCGGATCAGCATCCCTGGTTCCAGGCCGCGCGACGTGCACCGGCGGGATCCCGGGCGCGGGACTTCTACGTCTGGAGCGAGACCAACCGGAAGTACGAGGGCGTCCGCATCATCTTCACCGACACCGAGACCTCGAACTGGAGCTGGGACGACACGGCCAAGGCCTACTACTGGCATCGCTTCTTCCATCATCAGCCGGACCTCAACTTCGACAATCCCGCGGTGCTCGAGGCAGTGATCCGCGTCATGCAGTTCTGGCTCGATCGAGGGGTCGACGGGCTGCGCCTCGATGCCGTGCCGTATCTGATCGAGCGCGAGGGCACGATCTGCGAAAACCTCGAGGAAACCCACGAGGTCTTGAAGAAGATTCGCCGCGCGCTCGACAGCCGCTATCCGGATCGCATGCTGCTCGCCGAGGCCAACCAGTGGCCTGCCGACGTCCGGCCGTATTTCGGTGACGGTGACGAGTGCCACATGGCGTTCCACTTCCCGCTGATGCCGCGCATGTTCATGGCGGTGCGGCAGGAGGATCGCCACCCGATCGTCGAGATCCTGCGCCAGACGCCGGACATTCCCGAGAATTGCCAGTGGGCGATGTTCCTCCGCAACCACGACGAGCTCACGCTCGAGATGGTGACCGACGAGGAGCGCGACTACATGTATCAGGCCTACGCCGCCGATCCGCAGATGCGGATCAACGTCGGGATCCGGCGCAGACTGGCGCCGCTGCTCGAGAACAGCCGCCGCCGCATCGAGCTGCTCCACAGCCTGCTGTTCACGATGCCGGGAACGCCGATCGTCTACTACGGCGACGAGCTCGGCATGGGCGACAACATCTATCTCGGGGATCGCAACGGCGTGCGGACGCCGATGCAGTGGACCGGCGATCGCAACGGCGGCTTCTCCAAGGCCGATCCGGCGCGGCTCTACGCGCCGCCGATCATGGATGCCGTCTACGGCTATCAGGCGAACAACGTCGAGGCGCAGGAGCGCGCGCCGTTTTCGCTGCTCAACTGGATGAAGCGGGTGATCGGCCTGCGCAAGCAGGCCCGGGTCTTCGGGCGCGGCACCATCGAGTTCCTGCCGGCCAACAACCGGAAGATCCTGGCTTATCTCCGCAAGTACCAGGACGAAGAGATTCTCTGCGTCGCCAATCTCTCGCGGTCGGTCCAGCCCGTGGAGCTCGATCTGAGCCGGTTCAAGGGCCTGACTCCCGTCGAAATGCTGTTCCTGACGGAGTTCCCCACCGTCGGTGATCTGCCGTATTTCCTGGCCCTGTCCGGGTACGCCTTCTACTTGTTCCGAATGCAGCAGTCGCCGTCGTCACTCACCGCCAGGGTGGCACCGGAAACCGTGGCGTCGGTCGGTGAACCGCCGGCGCTCTTCATGGGCGTCGCGTGGGACACCCTGCTCGACGGCAACGTGCGCACGCTGATCGAGCGAGATCTGCTGGTCGGCTTCCTCCAGCGCCAACGATGGTTCGGGGGGAAGGCGCGCACAATGCGTGCGGCGCGGTTCGTCGACTGGGGTCTGCTCCGGCGCGGTTTCCATCCCTTGTTCCTGACCATTGTCGAAGTCGAATACCAGGACGGGGAGCGGGATCACTATTTCCTGCCGCTGGCCATCTGCGGCGCGTCCGACGTGAAGACTATCGAGGAACGCTCGCCGCACGGCGTGCTGGCGCGAGTTACCGGCGCCCGCAAGGGCGTGCTGTTCGACGGATGGCTCGACAACAGCTTCGCGCGCGCGATGCTCGAGGCAATCGAGCAGTCGCAGGAGACTCGTCTGCGGAGGGGAACGGTCCAGTCGATTCAGACGTCGCTGTTCACGCGGGTTCGCGGCGAACAGGCGCTCGAGATCCGGCGGCTCGGGGGTGAGCAGAGCAACACGTCTCTGATCTATGGCGACCGGCTCATCCTCAAGCTGTTTCGGCGGCTGCAACCGGGAATGAACCCGGATTACGAAATCGGCCGGCAGTTGACCGAGCGGATCGGATATCCGCGAGTCCCGGCCGTAACCGGCGCGTTCGAGCACCGGATGATCGCTGAACAGCCTGCGACCATCGGACTGCTGCAGCAGTTCGTCGAGAGCCAGGCAGACGGCTGGCGCCATGCGACCGACGAAATCAGCCGGTTCTACGAGGATGTGGGCGGCACGCCTGCGCCGGACCTGCCGACTTCGGCATCACTTGCGGATTTGCTCTCGTTGAGGCTGCCTCCCGGGATCAAAGACGCAATCGGCGCCTATCTTTCCACCGCCGAAACGCTGGGCCGTCGTACCGCCGAGGTTCACATTGCGCTCGGCGGTGATTCGAGCACGGCCGCGTTCGCACCCGAACCCTTCACGCAGGACGACCTCACCAGCCTGGTCAAGGAGGCCACTGGTCAGGCCCACACTGCGTTCGATACGCTCCGGGCGGCCCTGGATCCGGCCGCGGGGCGGGATCTTCCTCCCGACGTCGCGACGCAGGCTCGCACCCTGCTCGCCGCTCGACAGGCTCTCCTCACGCGGATCGGCGCCACGCCCCCGCTGAACTTCAGCAGCTCGAAGATCCGGGTGCACGGCGACTATCATCTCGGCCAGGTGTTATGGGCGGAGGGGGATTTCTACATCATCGATTTTGAAGGCGAGCCGGCTCGACCAATCGCCCTGCGCCGCGCCAAGCAGTCGCCGTTCAAAGACGTGGCCGGGATGATCCGCTCGTTCAGCTACGCCGCCTATGCCGGCCTGTTCGCTTACGTATCGACCCGTTCCGCCGCGGTGGGAGAGATGGAGCCGTGGGCACGCATCTGGCAGACATCTGCCAGCGCGTTCTTCTTGAAAGGCTATTTCGGGACGGTGGATGGAGCACTCTTCATCCCGGCTGAACCATCGCAACGGGATCTGCTCCTCCAGCTCTTCATGCTGGACAAAGCGCTGTACGAGCTGAACTACGAACTGAACAACAGACCCGACTGGGTGCGGATTCCCCTCACTGCCATCCTCGGCATCGTCCGCGGAGAGTAGGCCGCTTCGGGCTGTTGGTTTCAACTTCATACGCGGTGCTGGTGCGATCGAACACGAACTCCTTTCCCCGCCGGGGCGCGGAGCCAGTAGGGGTGTGCCTTTTCGGAGCACTCCCTGAGTCGGGCGGCGTACAGTTTCGTACGGTCGCCAGTCCCTCTCGCGAGCTCCATGTCGAGATCCTGACAGGTCCTGCGGCGGGCATTTACCAACTCGAGCGTTCAGCCGGCGCATCGCTGGAGCGGTTCGTCGAGGGGGCGCGCGCCGGCGATACCTACAGCTACCTGATTGACGGCATGCGCCGGCCCGATCCCGCCTCGCGGTTCCAGCCGGAGGGGGTGCACGGACCCTCGGAGATCGTCGATCCCGCCGCGTTCCGCTGGCGCCACGACACCTGGCCGTTCACACCGGGCAATCTCGTCATCTATGAGCTCCACGTCGGAACCTTCACGGAGCGCGGAACGTTTGCGGCCGCACGTGAGCGCCTCCGCGACCTGCGTGCGCTCGGTGTGACCGCGATCGAGCTGATGCCGGTGGCCGCCTTCGCCGGCCGCAGGAACTGGGGCTACGACGGGGTCGATCTCTATGCCCCGTCCGAGAACTACGGCCATCCCGATGACCTCCGCGAGCTGGTCGACGCGGCCCATGGTCTCGGGCTGGGCGTCATCCTCGACGTCGTCTACAACCACCTCGGGCCCGAAGGCGCATATGTGCCGCAGTTTCTGCCCGACTACATCACCGACCGGCATGCGACGCCGTGGGGCGGCGCCGTCAACCTCGATGGGGAGGGTGCCTGGCCGGTCCGGAGCCTCGTCGTCGACAACGCCGTCCACTGGATTCGCGAGTATCGGCTCGACGGGCTTCGGCTGGACGCCACCCATTCGCTCGTCGACGACAGCCGCGCGCATATCGTTGCCGAGATCGCGACGTCGGCGCGCGCCGCGGCCGGACGTCCGATCGCGATCTTCGCCGAGGATCACCGGAACCTGGTTTCGCTGGTGGATGCGCGGGAGCGCGGCGGCTGGGGAGTGGACGGGATCTGGGCCGACGACTTCCACCACGTGATTCGCCGGCGCCTGGCGGGCGATTGCGATGGCTACTACCAGGACTACTCCGGATCGAGCGACGAGCTGGCGCGAACACTGACGCAAGGCTGGTTGTTCACGGGGCAGCATTCCCGGTACTCCGGCCGCCAGCGCGGTACCGACCCATCCGCAACACCGATGAACCGGTTCGTGATCTGCCTGCAGAATCACGATCAGATCGGGAATCGTCCGACGGGTGATCGACTGCATCACACCATCGATGCAGCGTCCTGGCGAGCCGCGAGTGCGCTCCTGCTGACGGCCCCCATGACGCCGTTACTGTTCATGGGCCAGGAATGGGCCGCCTCGAGCCCGTTCCAGTTCTTCACGGATCTCGAGCCGGGGCTGGGGAGACAGGTCACAGAAGGAAGGCGACGCGAGTTCAAGAACTTCCCTGGCTTCAGCGATCCCGCCGCGCAGGCGCTCGTTCCGGACCCGCAGGATCCTGCAACGTTCGAGCGCAGCCGTCTCGACTGGTCGGAACGGACCGGGCCGGCACATCAGACGTGCCTGTCGCTTTACGCGGAACTGCTCCGCCTTCGCAGGACTCACGGCGCGCTTGCAGCCTCACCGGCCCCGCGCGGTGACGCGGAAGTCATCGGTGACGACGTCATTCTGATGCGCCGCGGCAATGGGATCGAGCGCCTCCTCGTCGTGGTCCGCCTCGCGGGCGGAGGCCCGGCGAGGATCGAGACCGATTCCGCCGGCAGGTCCGCATCGATTGTGCTCACGACTGAGGAGCCACGGTTCGCGGTCGATCCGCGTCCGCCGGAGATCCGCATCGATCGGAGAGGCATTGAAATCCTCTTCCATCGTCCCGGCGCCGTGATTCTCGCAACCTGATGGGCGTGGCATGAGCCAGCACGACCGTCCCCGATACCTGACGTCGAGCACGTACCGGCTGCAGGTTCATGGAGCCTTTCCGCTGACTGCGGCGCGCGACGTCATTCCGTACCTGGCACGGCTGGGGATCGGCGGCGTGTACACGTCCCCGTACTTCACCGCATCGCCCGGCAGCACGCACGGCTACGACGTCAGCAATCACAACGAGATCAGCCCCGAGGTCGGCGGCGGCGCGGCCCATGATGCGTTCATCGCCGCGGCCGCCGGGCACGGTCTTCTCCATATGGTCGACTTCGTCCCGAACCACATGGGCATCGGCACGGGCACCAATGCGTGGTGGAACGATGTGCTCGAGAACGGTCCGAGCTCGCCCGGGGCGAAGTTCTTCGACATCGACTGGGCGCCGGAGAAGCAGGAGCTCTATGCGAAGCTGCTGCTGCCGATTCTTGGAGATCAGTACGGCCAGGTGCTCGAGCGCGGCGAGCTGCAGCTCGTGTTCCACGACGGTGCCCTCGGATTGCGCTACTTCGATCACGAGCTGCCGATCAATCCTCGGCAGGCGCCACGCCTGTATCGGGCCGCGGTGGGCCGGCTCACCGACGTGCTCGGGCCCGACAATCCCCAGTTGCACGAGCTTCTCAGCATCATCGCTTCGCTCGACAACCTTCCACCTTATACCGACACCAATCGCGAGAGCATGGCGGTGCGGCAGCGTGAGAAGGAGGTAGCGCGCGGACGACTGGGCCGGCTCGTCGCGGAGTCCGAGCCGGTCCGGCAGGCGATCGACGCCGCGATCGTGCGGTTCAACGGCGAGCCGGGCCGGCCGGAGTCGTTCGACGAGCTGCACGAGCTCCTCGAATCGCAACCTTACCGGCTCGCGTACTGGCGCACGGCATCTCACGAAATCAACTATCGCCGCTTCTTCGACGTCAACACGCTCGCGGGCCTCCGCGTGGAAGACCCGAGGGTCTTCGAAGAAACTCACCGGTTGCTGGCCTCGCTGCTCGCCGAAGACAAAGTCCAGGCCGTGAGGATCGACCATCCCGACGGCCTGTTCGACCCGGCGCGGTATTTCTCGATGTTGCAGGATCTCGCAGCGCGGGCGTGGAACAGCCAGCGTGAACCGGAACGCGACGGCCGGCCGGATCGGCCCCTCTACGTCCTCGCCGAGAAGATTCTCTCGGGTCGCGAGCAGCTGCCCCGCCGCTGGGCGCTGCACGGCACGACCGGCTACAACTACCTGAACGATCTCAACGGCCTGTATATCGATGCCGGCCAGGCACGTGGGCTGCGCCGCAGCTACGCAAAGCTCACCGGCCGCAACGAGCCCTTCGACGACGTGCTGTACAGCAGCAAGCGGGTGATCATAGAAACGGCGATGGCCAGCGAGCCGACGGTCCTCACTCATATGCTGGACCGGATTGCGGCGAGCAGCCGGAAGTCCCGCGACTTCACCCGCGCCAGCCTGCGCGACGTGATCACGGAAGTCGTGGCCTGCTTCCCCGTCTATCGCACTTATGTGGACGAGGACGGGTGGACACCGGAAGATCGCGCCGTCGTCGAGCGCGCGATCGCTCGGGCACGCCGCCGCAATCCCGCGATGGAGTCGTCGCTGTTCGACTTTTTCCGCGAGGTCATGCTGCCGCGCGACGTCGATTCCGATCCTCTGCCCAACGATCGTCGCGGCGGGTATCCGCCGGCCACCCAGGAAGACGCCCGGGAACGCCTCCGGTTTGCGATGAAGCTCCAGCAGTACACGGGGCCGGTGCACGCGAAGGGTCTCGAAGACACCGCGTTCTATCGCTACAACGTGCTCTTGAGCATCAATGAGGTCGGCGGCGACCCCGGCCGGTTCGGTCGCACGGCCGCCGAATTCCACGAGGCCTCCACCCACCGGCTACGCTACTGGCCGCTCGAGCTGCTGACGACGTCGACTCACGACACCAAGCTTGGTGAAGACGTCCGTGCCCGGGTCAACGCGATCTCCGAGTTGTCTGCAGAGTGGACACGGGAAGTCAGCCGCTGGATGAGGATGAACAACGCGCACCGGACGGTGATCGAGGCCGAGCCGGCACCCGATCGCAACGATGAGTACCGCTTGTATCAGGCGCTTCTCGGATGCTGGCCGCTCGACGGCGTCCAGGGCCCCAATCCCTCGCCGGACCTCGCCGAGCGCCTGCACGGGTACATGCTGAAGGCTGTCCGCGAGGCGAAAGTCCATACGAGCTGGCAGACGCAGAATCATCCATACGAGGAAGCGCTGAAAGTCTTCGTGACTCGCGTGCTCGAGCCGCGTCCCAACAATCGCTTCCTTCCTGCCATCGCCCGAATGCTCCGCCAGGTCGCGACCATCGGCATGGTGAATTCACTTTCGCAGGTGGTCGTGAAAATCGGCTCTCCCGGCGTTCCGGACTTCTATCAGGGCAGCGAGCTCTGGGATCTCAGCCTCGTCGATCCTGACAACCGGCGTCCGGTGGACTTCGATCGCCGGCGTGCGCTGCTGGACGGCGTCGACCGGGTCCTGGGCCTGTGCCCTGCGCAACGACTGGCGCCGCTTGCGGAGATGCTGCGCGGATGGGTAGATGGCCGCATCAAGCTGCTGACGACCACGGCGGGGCTCCGTCTTCGGCGGGACGATCCTGAGCTCTTCCTCGCGGGCGCGTATGTGCCGCTCGAGACGGAGGTCACCGTCGACGGTGACACCATCGCGTTTGCGAGGATTCGCGATGAGCGTGGCCTGCTGTTCATCGCGCCCCGGCTGTGCGCGCGTCTTTTCACCGAGGATCTGCATCCGCCGCTCGGTGCTGCCTGGAAAACGTCGCGCGTTCTCCTGCCGCCCGAGCTCGCGGCGCGCACGTTCCGGCACGAGCTGACCGGCGCAACAATCCACCCGACCACCACCCCCGAGCAGTCGTGGCTGTTCCTGGGACAAGTCTTCGAGCACGTGCCGGTGGGCATCCTGCGAGCAGTGTAGGTCCTCCCGATTCACCGGGCTGCGGTGAGCCGATCCGTACTTCGGTTCCGCGTTAGCGAGGTGACGGAACGACATCGCGTGCGTCGGTCTGGTGCCGGCGGCCGTGGCGGAATCGAGATGTCGGACGGTGACGCAGGGAGGCTCACTGCACGCGCTCGAGGCGTGGGTTCGGGCGGTACCGCCTCCCCTGCTTCGCAACCGTTCCGCCGTCGACCTCGACGATGTCGGCGGTGAAATCGAAGCGGCCGGCGAAGAGGGACGAGCCGACGCCGTAGGAATCGACCGGGACGCCTTCGCTCTCGAACCGGCGGATCTTCGCGGGGTCGAAACCACCTGACGCCGTGATGCGGACGTGAACGAAGCCCTCGGCATCGAGCGCCGCCCGGACGTTGCGCACCAGTTGCGGATTTACACCGCGCGGATCGAAATCCCCCATCTGCGGCACGATCGAGCGATCGACCATCGTCTCTGACGTGTCCAGCCGCACGCCGTGTAAGCGGGATCGGAGCGCGCGGGCCACCGCCAGCGACGTCCCGACGCAGTCGTTGTCGAAGTCGACGAGCGTGATCATCTGGACGTCGGGGCTGGTCTGCTCCGCCATCGCCACGCTCGCCGCGACGGTGTCGCCGCCGAATGCGGCAATCAGTGCGTGGGGCACGGTGCCGATCCCCGTCGATCCCCACCAGGACGCCTGCGCATCGGTGGAAACGCCGATCGCGCCAGCGATGTGAGCCGCGTAGCCATCGCCGGTCTGCACCAGCCAGTGATCGAACCTGGCCGGGAAGAACATCACCGGCCTGGGCCAGGCGGCCTCGACCACGAGCCGCGTATTGGTGGCCACCCGCGTCCGCCGCGCCAGGACACCGAGGTAGATGGTCTCGAGATGGGCAAACGCGACGTACGGCCCTCGGATCAGCATCACGGTCTCGCGCGGCGTCACACGATCGCCGTCGTGGAGCGCGTGAACCTGGAGATCCTCCCAGGCATAGCCGGGTGTGAGGCAGGTCTTCAGGATCGCGATCGCCTCGTCGGTGCCGCCAAGCCAGGCGTCCTGCTTCTGGAACACCTGCATCGTGACCTGCGGCACGCGGCCAGCGGCCGCGAGCACGTCGCGAGTACGCACGAAGTACTTGTCGGAGTAGTACCCTTCGCGCATCCGCTCGACGGGAAGCTGAAATCGCTCCGGTGGGACGCGGCCGGGCGGACGGATCGGCGGCGGCGGTCCGGTCATGCGCTGCGTTGCCGGGTGTGCGCCTTCACGACGTCGAGATAACGTTCGAGCTTGATCCTGCCCCGCGATTGCAGCAACGGCTTCCAGAGATCGCCGGCCTTGTCGAAGCGCGCACGGACGTTGTCGAGGCGGAAGTCCTCGATCTCGCACCCCTGTTCGATCTCCTTCCAGGTCACCGGCGTCGAAACGGGTGCCATGGGTCTCGGCCGGACCGAATAGATCGATGCCAGCGTCCGCCCCCAGGCGTTCTGGTTGTAGTCGACCAGCACCCGTCCATGCGGGCGCTTCGCCACCTTGTACTCGGACGTCATCAGCTTCGGATTCTGTGCGGCGAGCTCGACCGCCAGCGCCTTCGCGAGCGTCCAGACGTCCTTCTGGGAAGGACCGCGGACGATCGGCACGTAGACGTGCAGGCCTCTCGATCCGGTGGTCTTGACGAGCGGCGGCATCTCGAGTGTCTTCAGTGCATCCCGCACGATCAGCCCGCACGCGAGCACCTGCTTCCAGCCGGCGCCAGGTCCGGGATCCAGGTCGAAGTGCACGTAGTCCGGCCGGTCCACGTCATCACACCTCGCGTACCACTGATTGAGGTCGATGCACCCGAGATTGATCACCCACAACAACGACGGCAGATCGTCGATCACCGGGAAATCGATGACGTTTCCCGAGTCGTGATCGACGCGGCAGGTGCGGATCCATGGCGGCCGCGGCGAGGGCGCCCGCTTCATGAAGAAGAACTCTCCATGCGCACCGTGTGGATAGCGCTTCATCACCATCGCGCGGTCCTTGATGTGCGGAAGGAGCAGCGGTGCGACGTCGGCGTAGTACTGGATCAGATCGCCCTTGGTGATACCGAGCTCGGGCCAGAAGGGCTTGTCGAGGTTGGTGAGGGGGACCTCGCGGCCCTGCACTTTGAGTTTGGCGTTGCCTGATTTCGGGATGTCGACGCGCGGGACCGGCACCGGGCCATTGTAGTCATCGCCCCAGGTGACCGCGAACGGCCAGGTGACGCCGCAGGTGCGGCCCGCGACAAACGAGGAGGCGTTCTTGCACCGGTCGGGTGGGCAGGCTGCTACCAGACGACCTTCACGACGCCCGCCCCCCGAATATCGGCGTCACGGGTGATGAGAGGCAGGTGCAGGTCGATGGCCGCCGCACAAATCAGCGCATCGAATGGGTCTCGATTGATGCGGGTTTCGTCGGCGAGGAAGACCTGCGCCGCGGTCAGGTCGTACGGCTGGTAGGCCGGGTTGCTGAACAGATCGTCGAAAAAGCCTCGAACGGTGCGGCGCAGGTTGACTCGTGAGGCGCGCGCGAGCAGGCCACATTCCCAGATGACTGCCGCCGGCACGTAAAGGATCGCCTGACGGCGCTCGCAGGCGTCGAAATGCGTCGCTGCGCGCCGGCCGAGCCGATTGTCACCGCCGGCGTGAAACAGCAGCGCGTGCGTGTCGCAGACTGCCGCCGGCAGGTCAGCCACGGCGCTTCCGCCTGGCGGAGTAGCGCGCTCGCGAGTCTTTTACCGCCATGGGCCGCCGGGCCGACTTGTCGAACAGCGTACGAACGAACGCATCCGCGCCCTCGAGGTTCGGATCGTCGGCGGGCAAATCAATCGTTCCCCGCACTGATCGGATTGACGCCGCATCCGTACGACCGGATGCGCGGGCGTCGGTCACGAGGCGGTCGAGCACCGCACTCACACTGCTGCTCGGATTGGCCGCGGCCTGCGCCCGGAGCCACAACAGGTTATCCGCCTTCAGTGTGACAGATACCGCTCGTCGCATGTTTATACGATATCACATCGTAAGCGCATCGGACGGGTCATGCGCCCAGATCAGTGCTCCGGCACCGAGCACTGAGGGAAGCCCGGCAGATATTTGTTCCCGCTGTAACCGAGCTCCTCCAGCAACCCCACGCGAGAGGTGTAATAGCCGTCGGCGGTCAGGTTCTTGATCAGGCGGAAGAAACGCTCCGGCATCACTGCCTCGGAAGAATCCTTGCGCACGGCCACGGCCGGACGCGCCGGCTGCGCCGCATCGGTGACCGCGACGTAGTAGATCCGGCCGCCCGGCGCGCTCCGGTACCGGGCCTGCTGCTGTTCCCGTGCCGCGCGATCGACGGCGTCGCTCAGCGGCTGCAGCAGCGCGGCGTGTTGTGACTCGTCGAGGGAGACGTAGTCCCGTGAGAACCGGCTGCGCGCCTCCGCGACGAGCCACGCGAGCCCGGCGCGTGCGAGCGGCTGATGCTCCTTGTTCGCCGTGACCACCCGATCGATGTATTCGGGCACACCGGCCCGCGAAGCCCCGGGCGTGTCGGTCTCAGGAATGATGACGTCGGTCAGCCGCACGAGGACCGCGTACTCGTCAGGCGCGAAGAACGATGGCGTATACGGCCCTGCCGCCGGCGCTTGCGCCGGCACGAACATGACGTGCTGGCCGTAAAGCTCTTCGCTCGCGAATGGGAACGCGCACGTCGCAGTGACCGTGCCCAGAATCTTCAGCGCGTGACGTCGCGTTCCGCTCACGCTTCACCTCTCTTCAGTCGATCGGCAATGTGATCGGCGGTCCGCGCCGCCAGCGCCATGATCGTGTGGGTCGGGTTCTTCTCCGAGGCCGACGGGAACACGCTGCCATCGACCACATAGAGGTTGGGCACGTCGTGCGTGCGGCAGTCGCGGTTCACGACCGAGGTTCGGGGATCCATGCCCATACGGCAGCCGCCGAGCTCGTGGTTGGTGGCCGGACCGGCTGGGACCGTCAGAATCTCGGCGCCTGCCTTCTGGAGAATGGTCAGGCTCCAGCGAACCATGTCGTTGAACAGCTTCTCCTCGTTGTCGCCCCAGCGCACGTGACGCCGCGCCAGCGGCAGGCCGAATTTGTCGACTCGATCGGGATCGAGGTCGATGTACGAGCCGTTCGGCAGCATCTCTCCGTACGGCGTGAAGTCCAGGATTGCAGGATAGGCAGCCTTGACCGAAGCCTTGAATGTCTGGCCAAAGCCGGGAAGCGTCTTCGCCCACCCTGCCAGCCGGCGATTCTGGTAGTTGAACTGCGCCCCGAAACTGCGGGCGTATCCGCGATCCTGGTTGCCGTGCACGAACGAGGGCAGGTAGGCGTGATCGAGGAAGCCTTCGTCATTGGCCGATCGGCTGCCTTTCAGCCCGCCGAGCACGCACTCGATTCCACCGGTGAAGTGCGGAATGAAGTGGCGCCCGAGCTGTCCGCTCGAGTTGGCGAGCCCGGCAGGATACCGCCGCGACTTCGACATCAGCAGCAGCGCGACACTCTGAGCGCACGCGCAGGCGACCACGACGACGCGGCCGCGCACCTCTCCTTCGCGCTTGTGGATCCGGTGCAGGTAGCGAACGCCGGTCGCGCGATTTCCGCCCGAGACCATCACCTCCCGGACGATGCTGTCGTGAAATACCGTGACGCGACCGCCCTTTTCGGCGGGGACGATGTGCACGTCGGCGGAGTTGTATTTGGCGACGACATCGCACCCGGCCATGCAGTTGCCGCAGAAGTGGCAGGCAGGGCGCGAGTTCATCGGCACGGAAAGCGTGGCCTTGCGAACGTGAATGATTCGAGCGCCGACCGATGCGGCGGCGCGCTGCAGGATCTCGTCACTGCACTTGAGCGGCACCGGCGGAAGGAACTCGCCGTCCGGGAGGTCTTCGAGCCCGTCGCGGTTCCCGCACACGCCGACCTCGCGCTCAATCCTGTCGTAGTAGGGAGCGAGATCCTTGTAATCGATCGGCCAGTCCTCGCCGGCGCCGTCGTGGGTGCGTCCCTTGAAATCGCGCTGGCTGAACCTGAGCGCCACCGCGTTCCAGAGCATCGTCTTTCCGCCCACTCCGCGACTGCGCTCGGAATCGAAGCCGGGCTTGCCCGGCCGCATCGCCGGAATCTGGCGGTTCGGAAACTCGAACGGGAGCGCGTGGGTGTTGAAGTCGGTCCGCGTGTCGACCCGGGGTCCGCCTTCGACGAGCGCGACCGTCACGCCCTGTCGCGCGAGGTGCGACGCCAGCGTACCGCCGGCCGCTCCGGACCCGACGATGACCACATCGAATACCGTGGACTGCATGGTCGACGTCACCGGTCCTGACCGGGGCCGCTGGCGATGAACTGGAGCAGGTCCGCCATGTCCTGCAGCGACAACCCTTCCTCGAGACCGTCGGGCATCATCGATCGCTCGAGTCCCTGCAGGCGTCCGATCCGGGACCGCGGAAGCGTCTGGCTGGCACCGAACGGCTGACGGATCGTCACGCTGTTCTCCGATTCGTTCTGGATGATGCCGGTCAGGCTCGAGCCATCCGTGGTGTCGATCTGATACAGCCGGTAGCGCGCGTCCACGGTCCGGTTCGGATCGAGCACGTGGATCAGCGCCTCTTCCTTCCCGAACACCTTCAGCCCCTCGACACCCGGGCCAATCGCGTACCCGTCGGACCCCGGCTGATGGCAGGTGGCGCACTTCGCCTTGAATGTCGTCGCACCGCGAACCGGATTGCCGCGCAGATCGAGCGCGGCGCGGTAACGGTCGATGACGGCGCGTCGATCGTCGGTCGCCGGCCGCTCGAACACTGCCGCAGCGAGCGTACGCAGGGCCGGGTTGCGACTGGCGCGGAGCCCGGCGACCTGGGTTGGCGTGAGCTCGTTTCGCAGCACACTGCCCGCCTTGACGGCCTCGAGCAACGTCATCGCTCGATCGGGCCTGCCCAGCAGCACTGGCATCACCTCACGCTTCACGAGCGGCGTGAACTTCGGCCAGCGCGCAAGGAACTCTTTCGCCACGGCGGGATCGTCGAGCCGCCCCAGCGCAGCGATTGCCGCGGACTGGATAGCCCGCGGCTGTTCGGTCCCGACCAGCGAGAAGAGCAGATTGAGCGTCTCGCCGGTGGATGCGGTCAGCCCGAGCAGCTCTATCGCCTGGAGACGAATCGGCTCTGGTGCTTTGCCGCTGCGCACTTCGGTCATGGCGCGATCCAGGATCGGCTGCAACCTCGCCTGGAACAGCGCGAGCGGCATGTCGGCGCGCTGCAGTCCGTCCGCGAACGCGGTCACGTACGCAAACGCAGAAGACGGCTCGTGGATCTGATCGAGGAAATTCAGGACGGCGAGCAGCTCCCGGCCCTTGCTGCGATGACCGAGTACGCGGATCAGCTCCTTGAGGAAGGCCTGGTCCGGCGCGGCACGCCCGAATCCGGGTGTGTCGCGTAAACGGATGAATACATCTCCGGCGCCGTCGGCCAGCGACGTCAACGCTGCTGCGTGCATCCAGGGCAGCTCGACATCCTTCTTGATCAGGTTGAGCAGCACGTCGGTCGCCTCGTCCCGCTTGACCTCACCCAGCGTGAAGGCGAGCTGATAGCGGACACGCGGCTCGCTGTCGTCCGCGCGAAGCTTCAACTGCCGCCATAGAGGGTCGGAAGGACCGCGCGCTGCGATGAGCCGCTCCGACAGACGGACGCCGTGCTCTCGCACTCCGGGGTCAGGATCGTCGAGCGCGCGGAAGACATAAGGTTCGGCAAGCGCATCGAGGCCATCGAGCGCATACAGCGCATGCAGGCGGCCCAGCGCCGAAGGCGATTGGGCGGCCAGCTGCGCGAGGGCCGGAATCGCCGACTTGTCCTGGCGCTCATACAGGAGCCGGGCCGCCGTCTCACGATGCCATGCGTTGGGATGCTGCAGCGTCGCCACCAGTTCTGCGGTGCTGGCGCGCCCGAGTTTCGGCACTGCGGGCTGCTTGAAGCCCTCGGGCACGACCCGATAGATCCGGCCGCGGTCGTTGCCTCGATTCAGATCCTTGAACCGCTTGATCGACTCGGGGATGCCGTCAGAAAAGTCGAGAATCTCGCGGTACAAATCGGCGATATACAGCGCGCCATCCGGACCGTTGGCGAAGGCGACGGGCCTGAACCAGAGATCCGTGGACGCCAGGAATTCCTCGGTTGATTCATCGGGCAGCCTCCGGGCGCGGAAGCCGACCCCGTCGGGCGTGACGCGACGATGATGGACCAGGTTATTGCCCGCAATGCCGATGAAAACATCGTGCCGGTAGTCGGCCGGGAATGCGTCGCCACGATAGAGCGTGACCCCGCTCGACCCAATGAGGTAGGTCGGCGGTTGTGGCGGCGGGCCGGCGAACACGCCCTCGGCCCGCCAGCGATTCCGGACGCGCCGCCAGGGATCCTCGGGACTGATGCGATGGACGATCTGCCGGTCGACGGTCTCACCCGGCTCGAGCGCCACATCGACCAGCGCGCGCGGCGGCGCATAGAACGGATTGCGCCCGGCATAGCGGTCCTCGTACATCAGGAACTGCACGGCGCTGTTCGCGGTGCAAACGAACTTGCGGCCGTAATCGTCGAACGTCAGGCCCTGCTTGCCCCCGCCGCTCTCCGGCCGCATCGTGTGAGTGCGGGGATCGAAAGAAAAGTCCCGGTTCCGCAGATCGAGCGGCATGGCGTCGCGGGCCACGACCGCGGCAATCGTTCCGCCATGCCCCTTGGCGCCGTGAATGCGATTGTCCAGCCCCCACGTCAGGCTGTTCATGAACATCTGGCTGTCGAGGCGCTCCCGCTGGTTGCCGAACCCTGTGAACACGACCTGGCGGAAGTCGGCGACGCCGTCCCCGTTTCGATCTTTCAGGTAAATGAGATCCGGCTCGAGACCGACATACACGCCACCGTCGTAGGGGATCACGGCCGAGGGATACCGCAGCTTGTCGGCGAAGATGGTGCTCTTGTCGAAGCGGCCGTCGCCGTTGAGGTCCTCGAGCAGCCTGATCCGGCCAATGCGCTCGTCGAACATCAGGTCGGTTCGCGTTTCGGACTGGTACCAGCGCATCTCGACGATATAGAGCCTGCCGTCCTCGTCGAAGGCCATCTGGATCGGATCGACCACCATCGGCTCGTGGGCGACGAGTTCGACGCGGAATCCTTTCTTGATGCGGAAGCTGTCGAGCACCTTGTCGGGCTCGACCGGCGGAATGTCGGGGACCTCCGAGGGATCGACCTCGAGACCGAGCGAGAGGTCGGTTTCACGGGGATTCAGATACCGATCGCGGGTCTCGGATCGCGGCGGCGGTGTGGGAGCCTGGGTCTGAACCGCAGTCAACGAGACAATCGCCAGAACGGCGGACACGACCCCCAGTCTGATCCCGCCTCGCATGAGGCGGGAGTTTAGCAGTTGTCCGGGGCTGCGAACGCCTCGGCGTGCAAAGAGCATTAACAGGAGAGCATGCCTTTGAGCAGTCGATGCCGTTACCTGGCAGGTTCTGACTCGCGCAGTAACTCTACCAAGTACTGCTTCCACACGGCCGCGAGCGTGTGGGTGCCGTGGCCGGCGGTCTGGTCGCTCAGCGGAATCATGATGGCGCGTCCCTTTGGAACACGCTTGATCTCCCGCTCGAGAATCTGGAGCTCGGGCGGATTCACGATGTCGTCGGCGGAGTTGATCGCCAGAAGCGGCGCGGTGATGCGTTCGAGGCCCGGCGAGGGATCGTAGTCGGCAGAGGATTCGAGCGCGTAGAGGATGTTGTTCGCGTCAGTGGCCTTGACGTAGTTCGCCACGTAAGCGTCGATCACACGATCCGCGTCGGCGCGCGTCGGCGCTTCCCGCTGGCGACGGATCGGGTTGCTTCCGACCAGCCAGAGCATCTCGGCCGCGGTCCGCAAGCTTGGCGGCTGCGTCACGTAGTTCCCGCCGCGCCATTCAGGATCCTGTCGAATCGCGTCGATCACCACACGGCGCCAGACGCGATTCCTGCCCGACATCGGACCCGGCACGCTGGCGAGCGGCATCCAGGCGTCGGCGAAATCGGGGTAGCGGGAAGCCCACATCCATGTGTGCATGCCACCCATCGACGTGCCCATCACCAGCCGGAGGTGGTTGATGCCCAGCCCCTCTGTCAGCAGCCGGTACTCGGCGTCGACCATGTCTGCATAGACGTAGCGCGGAAAGCGGGCGCGCAAGCCGTCGCTCGGCTTGCTCGAGCCGCCATGGCCGATGTCGTCGGGCAGAATCAGGTAGAACTGCCCGGCATCGAGAGGCTGGCCACGCCCGAACAGCTCGCCGGCGAAGTTCGCGCCCATGAACTGCGCGCCGGTTCCCCCGGTGCCGTGCATGATCAGCACGGCGTTGCGCACCCGCCCGCTGGCGTCCTTCTGCGGTTTCCCGAGCGTCCGGTAGTGCAGGCGCAGCTCGGGGAGGACCTCGCCGGACACGAACCGGAAGTCTCGCAGAACGACGTCTCCTTCGGTCAGCGCCGGCCGTTCGGACTGCGGCACGGAACCTGCCCCGAGCAATACCGTGAGCAACAGCTGCAGCATGACAGTCACGGTTTCTTGAACGCGGTCATGATGCCGCGAATCGGCGGCAGTCGGGGTGGTCGCGGTCCATGGCGGACCGCGCCTTTCACCGGCACGTAGGTCAGCTCTTCGCCCGAACGAACGCAGCGAAGCAGCAGGCCGCCGCGGCTCATGTCGCCGCGCCCGACGAACTCGATCGGGAACAGCAGCCGCTCACCGAAGACCTGGAGCAGCACGTCGACGTACTTGGCCGACGCAATGCTGCCGAGCAGCACCACCTCGCACTCCGGGCCAAGCTCTTCCGCCAGCGTCCGTGCGCTCGACAGGAGCGGCTTGCGGTACTTGGGATCGTTCGCGGCGATGTCGACCGTGGCGAACCGCCGCAGCGCCTCGACCGTGACGGCAGTCTCGACCGGCCGAAGACCCGCATTGGGCGTAATCACCAGCGCGCCGCTCGACGTCAGCGGGAGGTCCGGTTCCGGCGGCCGCGCGAACTCGAGCGCGTACGCGAGCTTGCCCTTGAAGTAGAGACCGCTGATGAACGCAAAGGCTTCACCGATCGCGATGCCCTGACGGCTCCGCATTCGAACGGCGAGATCGAACGTGGCCCGTTCCGAGAGCAGTACCTGCGCGCGAGGGCCGGAGCAGTTCGCCGGGGAGAGAAGGAAAACGCGTGGCATGGAGACTGAGGGTTCGAGAGCGTCGTTGGGATATATTCTTGCCCAACATGGCACAGACAACCGATTTACGGCGCGGACTGGATCGCAGGGGACAACCACGCGGGGGACGGCGTCCTGCCGACCTCGACGGTCTGTGCCCGCTCGTCATGGTGGTCGGGGACCGCGCCGCGGTGGGCGATGCGACCGAGACGGTGCTGGCCAAGCTGAAGTTCGCGGTTGCGCCGAGCCCGACCGTGGACGACGCGCTCAGAATCCTGGTCTCGCTGCGCCCCGATCTCATCGTCGCACGCGAAGAAGATGCGCCGCGTCTCCGCCGGGAATGCCCGGAGAATCGCCCGGTGGTGGCCGTGACCGACGCGATGCGTGACGATCCGCAGCTCCTGGTCGACGAGATCAGAGGGGCACTTCGCGCTTTGGCCAACTGACGATGTCAATTCCGGTGGGAATTGGCTTCAAGAGGTTGATGAAAAACTCGTAGGCGTCAGGCAGAAGGGAAAGGGCACAAGGGAGACGTTTTCCCTTCTGCCTTTTGCCTTTTCCCTTACCGGCGACTAGTTTTTCAGCAACCTGCCAGGTTAGAAGCCCCACCGCATCAAGACCGCGCCAACCGTGAATCCGGCGCCGACCGACGCCAGCAGCACGAGGTCGCCGCGTTTGAGCCTCCCGCTGGCCACGGCGTCGGCGAGGGCGAGCGGAATCGTGGCGCCGGTGGTGTTGCCGTACTTCTCCAGATTGATGACCACCTTCGCCTCGGGGAACCCGAGTCGTTCTGCGGCGGCATTGATGATGCGCCGGTTCGCCTGATGGGACACGAACAGATCGACTTCTGAGGGCTGCAGTCCGTTGCGTTCCAGCAGGCGCCGCGAGATCTCCTCGGTCTTCCGCACCGCGAACTTGAACACCGCCTGCCCGTCCTGCTTCACGTAATGCATCCGGTTGTCCACGGTGTCGTGCGACGCCGGCATCCGGCTGCCGCCGGCTGGCATACACAGGGCAGGACCTCCGCTGCCGTCGATTTCGTGGGAAAAGTCGATAATCGCCGGCTCATCGTCTCCGGCCGCCGACAGCACCGCTG
>Ga0207428_10000386_pt1 | contig 55130 bp, 39 predicted proteins | sample RhiMethybrSRZTD1_FD_187600 | JGI IMG/M metagenome (GOLD analysis project Ga0207428, IMG submission 187600) | Populus rhizosphere microbial communities from Tennessee, USA - Rhizosphere MetaG P. TD hybrid SRZTD1 (SPAdes) (version 3) | ecosystem: Host-associated > Plants > Roots > Rhizosphere >...
CGTTCTGGCCAGTGCTCGTCCCGCCCTGAAACGTGAAGTCGTTCGCACGAAGGCTGACCGTGAAGTCGAACCCGTTGAAGTACTGATACTCCTTGCCGTACTTGTGGGCGAGCGTCGCCAGGTTGTCGACTTGTCCAGACTTCGCCGGAACCACATCGAACAGTCCCGAGATCGTGTAGCCGCCGCCGCCCGGTAAGCGGGCATCCTGCGGCGCGGTGATGCCGTAGGGAGTCAGGTCGCTTGGCGACAACAGCAGGTTGTCGTTCAGCGTGAACCCATCGAACGAACGACGATAGTACCCGACCTCGATCGACATCGTCGTCAACAGCTGTTGCTGCACTGACAGGCCGAAGCTCCAGTCGCCTGCGCGCACGCCCCATCCGCTCAGCACGTCGGGATCGTAGTTGCCCGCCAACACCGGCTGACCGAAGCGAACGTTCGAGATCTGCCCGCAAAAGTCGGGGCCCCCTCCGCCGTAGACCGCCGCAGGATTGCCGTTCGGCAGCGGATTCGACAGGTCGCAGTCCGGAACGAAATCGGCGTTCGCATCAATCCAGGTGCGCGTCACGCCTGGAGGACCGAACGGTCCCGTCGATGTCGGGATGCGGAGCGTCGGATTCGTGTTGGCGTAGTTGAGCTGTATGCCGACGCCATCCAGATACCGTCCCAGATTCATCTTGACTGCGGTCTTGCCGTTGCCGAAGACGTCATAGGCCGCGCCGAACCGCGGCGTGATGTCCTTGTATTTGTCGATGCCCTTGGTTTCAGGGAAGTGATACGCCACCGGCAGGAATCGGTCGGGACCGATGTTCTGCTCGGGGAACCAGCTGCCGGCGATGTCGAAGCGCACGGCGCCCTGCAACGTCAGCCGGCCCATCGTCCACTGTTCCTGCGCGAACACGGCGTCCCATCCGGCGCGCGCGTTGTTGATCCACGGCGAGATCGTCTGCGTGAGCTGATTCGGCACGCCGTTGCTGACCCGATACCAGAGATCGGTGCTGTTGGTGGACCACGTCCGGTCGTCGGTCATCAGCGTGTGCTGATATCCGATCTTCATGCTCGACCGGCCGGTGATGTACGCGACGTTCGCCTTCCAGATGTACGAACCGGTGCGGTTGTCGCCCCAGTCCTGCGATCGGTACACGATGCCGGGCCTGTTGCCGTTCGCGACACAGCCCGATTGCCGCGGATCGGCATTCACCGCGCACTGTTCGGTGACCTTGATCAGATCGTGGGTCGGGTTGGGATCGCGTTCGAAATTGCCGTACCCGTAATAGGTGCCGCCGAATCCGGCGTCGAGGAGCAGCTTGTTGGTCAGCGGCGAGGACCACGTCACCTGCGGGACGCGGAGCGGCAGAAATGCACCCGGACCGTTCGCCTCGGGCGACACCACGGGCGGCGTCGTAATACCGATCGTGTTGCCCTCGCACTTGCGGCAGACCCACTGCTCGTCCCAGAACGCACTGATCTTGTTGCGCGACGTCGCCTGCCACGTGAAGCGTCCGCTGATGTTCTCCCACGTGCGATCGGAGAAGCCGGGCTGGCTTTGGACGGGCGCGTAGAGCCACTTCGTCGGGTCGCCCGCATTCGCGTTGTAGAACTGGTTCGCGTTGACGCGGGTGCTGCCCTGGGTTCTCGCGGTGATGAAGTACCAGAGACGATCTCTCGCGATCGGGCCGCCGATCGAGGCATTGAGGTCGTAGACCTTCGACAGCGGCGTCGGCGCGGAGACGCCGGTCCCGGCGGAATTGTCGGCCTGCAGCTTCTCGCCGCTGCCACTATAGAAGACGGAGCCATGCAGACTGTTACCGCCGGTCTTCGGGACGATGTTCATCACCATCCCACCGGTCTCTTGCTCACCGAGCCCGCCGGACGTCGTGAACGCGACCTCCTCTGAGTTGCCGACATCGACGGAATAAGGGGGCGGCTGATTGCCACCGGGAGGATTGCCGACGTTGAGACCATCGACCGTCATGCGGCCTTCGTTAATGCGGCCGCCGTGGATCGGGAACTGCGTGGTCCCCGCTCCGGTGGCGACGTCGTTTGTACTCGTGACGACCCCCGGGATCGCACCGACCAGCGCGTTGTAACTCCGGACAGTCGGAATCGTCTTGAGCAGCTCGCTGCTCATCGTCAGCTGTCGGCGGGCGCTCTGCGTGTCCACGATAGGCGACTCGCCCGTGACTGTGATCGTCTCTTGCAGTGCGCCGGGGCGAAGCTCGGCGTTGACCGTCGCCGTGAACGAGCCGGTGAGCTCGATGCCTTCACGCTGAAAGGCGCTGAAGCCGGTCAGTGTGAACGTCACCTTGTAGCTACCCGGGCGCAGATCTTCGATACGGTACTGTCCGGCGCCGTCGCTTACAGCGGAACGGACTTTCTCGATCAGCGCGGGACTGCTCGCTTCAACGCTAACGCCTGGGAGTACTGCCCCTGAGACATCCTTGACCGTGCCGGCAATGACTGCCTGGGCCGCTGCGACCGCCGGAAGAAGGGTGATCCACACCAGGATTGCCACGGTCGCGACGGGTGAGCGCATGCGCCACCTCTCAGTGGTTGGTTGCCCCGCGATCGATTGAAAGGCGGTCACCCTACTCCCAGCGGCAAGGTCGGATCAAGACAAACTGAGACACGCTACTCCAGGCTTGCCGGGAGCGGGCGGAACCTCGAGTGGGAACTCGTACGATTAAGGCTGAGGCTTATATGTGACGAACTTGGTCTGACTGAGCGCGCCAGCCTGACCGTCGAGCGCCGTATCACCGGATGGGAACCCGCCGACCTTGAGCATGTGGGCAACGATGTCGGCGGTCTGGGCACGAGAGAGCGATCCAGGCTTGTTCTGCGGCATCGAGATCCGGATCCGATCGAGGAGATCGCCGAGGGGGACGCCCTCCCAATTCGAGTTGAACATGTCGCCCGTCAGCGCAGGCGCCGACTCGACGCCGCCCAACCCGTCACCGTGACACTGCGCGCACTGCTCGACGTAGAGCTTCTCGCCGCGCGCCGCCTGCTCGTTTGTGTAGATGCCGCTCCACGTCGTTCGCGGCTGCTGCGCGAAGGCCGTGAGCATGAAGAGCGCGGCGATGGCACTGGCAGAGAGCAACAGCTTCACGTTCACCATATTAGTCGAAGCGACATTTTCGGGTGGCTCGAGCGCTCTCATCACATCGAGGAGCGCGGAGTCCGCGCAACCGACGTGCGCTGGGCCTTCGGCGATTCGAGTGCGCTCGTCAACAGCGGGATCATCCTCTGAGTGAATCTGAGGCGACCGCGCTCGGCGAGATGGTAGCGGTCGTGATCGAAATCAGCCGACACGAGCTCATCGTCTGCCAGCGGCGTAATCACCGGAATCCCGAGATCCTGCCCCGCGGTCGAGAGCACAGCCGACGCATCCACTGACGTCGGCGGCATCGACAGGAACACCAATCGGGAGTCCGCCGACATCACGACGTCCTGTGTCGCGCGCAGGCGCTCCTTCCCTGTAGAAGACAAGGTTGCCAAGTCAAGTGCGGGTAAACCCCCTCGCGTGATCAGCTGCGTGAGGGAGGGGAGCGTCGGGAACATTCGTGCGAGGAGGTTCTTGCGGATCTCTTTGCGAAGAGCGTAGAACGCGCTCGTATTTGCAAAGAACAGGTCGCTGGTTTGCGTTGGGTTGAGCCCGAGCGTGCGACTGACCTCATAGAGGTCGGCAGGGTGCAGCAGGAAATTACCGAAGAATTCGGTATTCACTCCGCTCGCGACGAGGTGACGGGGCTCGAAGCAGAGCACAATCGCCTGAGGTCGCGATCCGGATGCCAGCAGTCGCCGCAGGCCGAAGTGCCAGTCGTAATACGTCGTCTGCTCGATGGCGAATCGCGTTGCCTGCCAGCGCCGCGGCTGCAGCGCCTTGTTCAGCTCGCTCATGTCGACGTCGGCCATCACGAGCGAATTGCCTACGAGGAGGACCTGTCGAGGACCGTCCGGCGATCGCTGCATCTGCTCGGCGTTGTTTGCCTCCTGATGAACTCGGCTGAGGCCGTTGCTCAGGCGATAGACGAACAAACGGGTGCCCCATTCGAGCGTCGCGGCAAATGCCGTGACGCCAAGGATCAGGACGATGGCGGCGAGTCGCGCCCGAGAGGGCGGCGCGACCTGATCAGACTGATCAGAACTGGAAGTAGATGAAAGCATTTGCCGAGCTCCCGGCGAAGAGGAATGTGCCAATGACCAGTGACATCGCCGCCGCGACGCGCCAGGAATGACGCAGGCGCTCGCCGACGTACTCTTCCTCTCGGGTTTCGTTGAACAGATCCACAACAAAGAGCGGGATCGAGAACGTCGCCAGAAAGATCAACGCCGTTCCGTACTCGGGTCTCCAGGTGACGTTCGTCATCCCGCCAAGGAACCGCACCGCTTCAGCAATGGAAGGGGCGCGGAAGAACACCCACGACACACACACGAGATGAAACGTCACAATCCGCGTGAGCCACGCCCCCGCAGACCACAGTGCGCCGCCGTTCGTCTGTGAACGTGCGTGCGGTTCCTCTAGGCCCAACACACGGCGTCCGACTCGCTCGATGCTTAACCCGATTCCGTGAATGGCACCCCAAATCACGAACGTCCAGTTCGCGCCGTGCCAGAGACCGCCGATCAGCATGGTGAGCATGAGATTTCGATACGTGCGTCGCTCACCGTCCCGGTTGCCGCCGAGCGGGATGTAGAGATAGTCCCGCAGCCAGGTGCTCAGGCTGATGTGCCATCGTCGCCAGAAGTCCTGCAAGCCTGTCGCGAGGTAAGGTTGGCGGAAGTTCACCATGAAGTGAAATCCCAACAGCTGGGCGGACCCGCGAGCGATGTCGCTGTATCCACTGAAGTCGCCGTAGATCTGCCACGCGAACGCGTAGGTGCCAATCGCCAGCACCGCGAGATTTGGCTCTCCAAGCTGTCCGCCGAACGCGGCGTTCGCGAGCAGGCTGCAGTTGTCGGCGATCACGCATTTCCGGAACAGGCCGGACGCAATGAGCAGCAACCCGCTGAAGAACCGATCGGCATCCAAGAATCGGGGGGCCTGAACTTGCGGCAGCAGATGCGAGGGTCTCTGAATCGGGCCTGCGATGAGGTGAGGAAACAACGATATGAACAGCGCGTAGTCGACGATCGAATCCGCAGGTTTGAGGCGCCCGTGGTAGACATCGACGATGTACGCAAGCGCCTGAAACGTGTAGAACGATATCCCCGGCGGCAACAGAATCTGCAACGTCGTGGTGGAGATGGGCACACCGAAGGCGTTCGACAGGTTCGCGAAGGAATCGACGAAGAAGTTGAAGTACTTGAAGAAGCCGAGGAATACGAGATTGATCGTGATCGAGAGCGTCAGCGCCGCTCTTCGACGCGTCACGTCTGTTGAGCGCGCGATAAACTGCGCGCACCAGAAGTCGACGACCGTGGAAATCGCGATCAGGCTGAGAAAACGCCAGTCCCACCATCCGTAAAAGAAATAACTGGCGACGAGCAGAAAGGCGTTCTGTCTCCTCCATCGAAGCCGCCAGTACAGTGCGACGACCAGAGGCAGGAAGACAAAATACGCAAGCGTATCGAACAGCATCGGTGGCTCCCGGAACCCCCATCCTGCGGATTCCGAATCGGCCGCTGAGGCCTGACTTCGGGCGATTGTGGCATACGCGGCAGCGTCGTTTTGATCAGGTAAACACCCCTCCGCTCATCTCAGCAGGAGCATCACGACGAGCGCCACCGCCATCGCACCGAGGGCGCCGCCGGCAGCCGCGCGAAACCGGCCGCGACCGACGACCGTGGCGACCACCATCTTCAATAACGTGTTCGAGAGCACGCCGCTCACCAAGGCCACGGTCGTCGTCTGCAGATCGCCCATGTCACTGCGGCGCGCCAGTGAGAGCGTGAGTGCATCGAGATCGGTCAGCCCGACGAACGCCGACGTCGCGACGAGTGCGCCGGTTCCCCATCGCTGTTGCACCGCTGCGGTCACGAACAACACGACTTGAAAGAGCGCCGCCATCTGCAGCGCACCCGCCAGGCGCAGCGGCGAGTCGGGCGTCTCGATCTCGCCGGCCGGCGCGTTGGTGCGCCACGCCGCCACGGTCATCAGGGCGCCGACCACGAACGCCGCGGCGAGGTACGGGACGAGCGCACGCGCGAGCGGCGGGTTGAGTACCGCGCTCGCGACCGTGACCCGGAGCAGCATGATCGTGCAGGCGCCGACTACTCCAGCGGCGAGCGCGACCCGAGGCGCGTCGCGTTCGCGGCTCTCGCGCGCAAACGTCAACGTCACGGACGTCGACGACACGATGCCGCCGAGCAGACCCGACAGAATGACTCCTTGCGACGGCCCGACGACGCGACGCAGGATCCAGCCGAGAAAGCTGAGGCCCGAGAAGAAGAGCACGAGCGCCCACAGCTCGCGCGGCTTGACGGCGTCGAACGGGCCATAGGGCCCTGGCGGCAGCAGCGGCAGGATGACGCACGCCATCGCCGCGAAGCGGACGCTGGCGCGAAGCGCCTCGTCGTCGATGCGCGCGACCAGCGCGTGCAGCCGCGTCTTCTCGATCAGCAGCAGCGCCGTCGCCGTGATCAACGCGCTGCCGGCGACGAACTGACCGGCGCCCGACAACGTGCCGGCGCCGAGCACAACGATCGCGGCGACTTCGGTGGTGGCGTCGACGTCCGTCTTGCTGGCGGCGAAGTAGCCGACCACGACGAGCGCAGCGGCGGCCGCGAGCAGGACCACGGCCAGCGGCAACAGGCCCGTCGTCGTCCACCAACCAGCAACGCCCGCGAGCGCTCCGAGGAGCGTGAACGTTCTGATCCCGCCGAAGCGCGCACTCGGTCCGGTCGCATGACCTGACCACTCGCGCTCGAATCCGATCGCGGCGCCGCCAAGCGTCGCCACTAACACCCCGGTCGCCTCGCTCACGTTCACGGTGCGTCGACCGTCAGCTGCGCCCGACGATCGTGAGGATGTCAGCGGCGGGGCGCGCGCCCGCCTCACGCGAGACCGGCTTGCCCTGGCGAAAGACCATCAGCGTCGGGATCGACTTGATCACATAACGCTCGGCCAGCGCCGGCACTGCTTCGGTATCGACCTTCGCGACGACCGCGGATCCCGCGAGCGTCTGCGCGACCCGCTCCAACTCGGGCGCCATCATCCGGCACGGGCCGCACCACGGCGCCCAGAAATCGACGACCACCGGCAGCGGCGACTGCGCCAGCAGCGCATCGAACGCGTGAATCGTCGGCACGTCCACCGGCGCCGCCGGCTTCGGCAGGATCGTCTTGCAGTGGCCGCAGCGGATGACGCGATCGAGATTGGCGTACGCCTGACGATTGGTCGTGCCGCACGAAGCGCAGCGCAGCAGCACACCGCGGGCGTCGGAAGGCAGGGGCATTAGGGTCAGTGTACTGATATCTGCAGTTCAGAGTTCATGGTTCACGGTTCACGGTTCAGAGTTCTGGGTTCAGAGTTCAGAGTTCGGGGTTCAGAGTTCGGGGTTCAGAGCGGTTTAGAGTTCGCTCAAGCCGACGAAGCGCGAGCCCCGAACCCTGAACCCTTGAACCCTTGAACCCTTGAACGGAGAACGCGGAACGCTGAACCGTGAACCGTGAACCGTGAACTCTGAAGAGTTGTTTTCGGTATGATCCGGCCTTGCTGCCCACACCTGCGCAGCGTTCAGAAGGGTGCCATCGACCATGAGTACCCCGATACCCTCGACCGTGCCCACATCTGACGTGGCGCACGACGTGGCGACCACCGCACGGCCGCGGCAGGGCCTTCGTGAGCTGAAGTCCCGACCCACCGTTGTCGATCGCTGGCTGGCCGCGCGCATTCAGGCCATCGTCCATCCGGCGCAGATCCGTCTGGAGCTCTGGGACCGCTCGTCCGCATATGCCGGTTCCGACCCGCCGATCGGTGATTTGGTCGTACACGATCGGTCGACGCTCATCGGTCTGATCCTCAATCCGGATCTGTACTTCGGCGAAGCCTACATGGCCGGACGGCTCGACGTCCGCGGTCCACTTGCGGTGATCACGGCCGCGTTGACACGACTGACTCCGCTCGAGCCGACATGGCTCGATCGTCTGGCCGGGCTGCTCTCCTCGGCCAATTCGCTGTCGCGCTCGCGGCGGAACGTGCGTCACCACTACGACCTCGGCAACGCGTTCTACGAGCGGTGGCTCGATCGACGGATGGTCTACACCTGCGCCTACTTCGCCCGCGAAGAAATGACGCTGGACGAAGCCCAGCACGCCAAACTCGATCTGGTGTGCCGGAAGCTCCGATTGCGTCCGGGCGAGTCGGTGGTCGAGGCCGGCTGTGGCTGGGGCTCGCTCGCGCTGCACATGGCCCGCCACTATGGCGTGCGTGTGACAGCCTTCAACATCTCGCGCGAGCAGATCGCCTACGCGCGGCGGCGCGCGGCGCGCGAGGGGCTGACCGATCGCATCGAGTTCATCGACGACGATTATCGAAACGTATCGGGACGGTTCGATGCCTTCGTCTCGGTCGGCATGCTCGAACACGTCGGCCGCCGCAACCTCGCCGCGGTGTCCGAGGTGCTGCGCCGGACGCTGCGCCGCGACGGCGGACGCGGACTCCTCCACTTCATCGGCCGCGACGTGACGCGTCCGCTGAACGCGTGGATTCGCCGGCGCATTTTCCCGGGCGCCTACACGCCAACGCTGGCCGAGCTCACCACACGCATCCTGTCGCCAGCGGGCATGTCAGTCATCGACGTCGAGAACCTGCGTCTGCACTACGCGCGTACGCTTGCGGCCTGGGGCGATCGCTTCGCCGACGCCGCCGATTACGTGCGCGAGATGTATGGCGACGAGTTCCATCGCGCCTGGCAGCTGTACCTGGCCGGCTCTGAAGCGGCGTTCACGACCGGCTGGCTGCAGTTGTTTCAGGTGGTGTTCACGCCACGCGAGTCGGAACCGCCCTCGTGGACCCGATTGGACCCCTTCGACTCGGCCTCCGACTTTGCCAAGGCAAAGTCGGAGGCCTCGCTCAGGGCTGGCGCCTTCCCCGCATGATTCGCTGCGATGCGCTCGTCGTCGGCGGCGGTCCCGGCGGATCGACCTGTGCGCGGTTGCTGCGGCAGGCGGGCTGGGATGTCGTCGTCGTCGATCGCGCTCGCTTTCCGCGCGACAAGGTGTGCGCCGGCTGGCTCACGCCCGGCGTGTTTCCGATGCTCGACCTCGAGCCGGCGGAATATCGTGCCGTCGGGCTGACGCTGCAGGAGATCAGGGCATTCCGCACCAGCATCATCGGTGCCGCGCCAGTCGAGACGCGCTACGAGCACGTCGCCAGCTACGCGATCCGGCGCTGCGAGTTCGACGACTTCCTGCTCCGCCGCGCGAGCGTGCGGGTACTCGACGGCACACCGGCCGCGACGCTGCGGCGCGAGCGCGACCGGTGGATCGTCAACGACGCCATCGAGGCAGGTGTCGTCGTCGGCGCGGGTGGGCACTTCTGTCCCGTCGCACGTCATCTGCGCGGCGGTGCCGACACGTTTCAACCCGTCGTCGCAAAGGAAGCCGAGTTCCGTCTCGACGGCCGCCGCGCCGCGACTGCCGGCAGCACACCCGAGCTGTTCTTCTGCCGCGATCTCGAGGGCTACGGCTGGTGTGTGCGCAAGGGCGACTATCTCAACGTCGGGATCGGCCGCCGCACCAGCGACGACTTCAACAGCCACGTGCACGACTTCATGACGTTCCTCGAACGGACGCAGACGCTCGCACCGGCGTCAGACGTGAAGTGGCGAGGACACGCGTACCTCGCCGCGGGCGCCGGCGTGCGTCCGCTGGTCGGAGACGGACTGCTGCTGGTCGGTGATGCCGCGGGACTCGCGTACGCGGAGAGCGGCGAGGGTATTGGTCCGGCGATCGAATCGGGACGTTTGGCGGCCGAGACGCTGATCGCGCTGAACGGAAAACACAGCGCTGCCGATCTGCAGCCGTATGCGCAGGCGCTGATGCGGCGACATCCACGGCTGCGGCCGACGCCGGCGCCGCTGCGCAGCGCTGTCGTGAGAGCGGGACGCCTGCTGATGCGTTCGGCTCTGTTCACTCGGCACGTCGTGCTCGATCGCTGGTTTCTCCGGGCAGTCGCGTAACGCCGCCCTCGATCGATCCGACCCGCCAAGTTTGGACCAAGGACCAGGGACGAAGGACCAGGGACGAAGGACCAGGGACGAAGGACCAGGGACGGAGACCACGGACCAAGGACGGACCAAGAACGAAGAACCAAGGCCCAAGGACCAATCTCTTAAAGGTCGCGTAGGACGAGCATGGGATCGACGCGAGCCGCGCGCACCGCCGGAATCGCGCACGCCACAGCCGAGACCGTGCCGAGCAAGGCGGCGACCATCACGAACGTCAGCGGATCGGTCGCACGCACACCGTAGAGCAGCGTGTCCAGTGCGCGCGTGACCGACCACGCCAGCACGGCGCCGATGCCCACACCGGCGCCGGTCAACACGATGCCTCGCGACATTACGGTCCGCAGGACGTTCCGCCACGTCGCACCAAGCGCCATGCGAATCCCGATCTCTCGACCACGCGCCGACACCGTTTGCGCCAGCAGCCCATACAGGCCGAGCGACGCGATGACGAGCGCCAGCGCGCCAAACACGACCAGCAGCGTCGTCTGCTGACGGCGATCGCCGATGGTGAGACCGATCAGGTCCGTCATCGTTCGGGCCAGACGGACCGGCTGATCGGGATCGACCGCGCGAACGATCCGTTGGATTGCCGGCACATAGCCGAGCGGGTCGCCATTGACGCGCACGATCAGATTGATGGTCGGAAAGAAGCGTGGCCCCTGCGCCGACGTCACGTAAACAGCGGGCTTCGGCTCCTGCCCGTATCCACGCTCGAGGACGTCCTTGACGACCCCGACGACGGTGAACGGCGGCTCCGTCGGGTCGAACCGGATCTGCCGGCCGAGCGCCGATTGTCCGGCCGTGAATTGCCGGACGAGCGTTTCGTTGACGACCACGGCGCGCGGCGCGTCGCGGCCGTCGCGCGCGTCGAGGAGACGCCCCTCGACCGGCGTCACGCGCAGCGTCTGCAGATAGTCGGCCGTACCGATGCGGAACAAGGTGTCCCGCTGCTCTCCAGGAAGGGGCTGACGTCCGTCGATACTGAAGAATCGCGAGCTGCCAGCCTGAAACGGAAGCGTTGAGCCAAATGCCGCGCCGCGCACACCTGGCAGTGCGCGAACACCGTCCAGCACGGTCTCGTAGAACGCCGGCCGTTTGATCGGGTCGGCCCACTTCGGCATCAGCGGCGCCTGCATCGTCAACAGGTCGTTCGCGTCGAACCCGAGAGCGACGGCGTTCAGATTGGCGAGCGTCCGCAGCATCAGCCCTGCGGCGACGAGCAGCACCAGCGTCGCCGCCACTTGCACCACGACCAGGCTGTCGCGGAACGCGCCGCTCCGTCCGCCGACGTTGCCGCGCGCGTGCTGCTGCAGCACGTCCGCGGTGGACGCGTGCGCCGATTGGAACGCCGGTCCCACGCTGAACAACAGACCCGTCGCGATCGAGAGCGCACCTGCGAACGCGAGGAGCCGCCAATCCATCAGCGACACGGTGAACGCCTGCAGTCCGATGGGCACGATCCGTTCGATGAACGTCGTGGTCAGCACCGGGATCGCGAGGCCCAGCACGCCGCCGCCAATCGACAGGCACAGCGCTTCGACAACGACCTGCCGCGTCAGCCGTCCGCGCGTGGCACCGAGCGAAAGGCGCACTGCATACTCGCCTCGGCGGACCGACGCGCGGGCCAGCAGCAGGCTGGCGAGATTGGCGCAGGCGATCAACACGATCGCAGCCGCCGCACTCATCAGCGCGATCACCTGAACTCTGCTGACGCCGAGTACGTGTTCGCGGATGGGGACGACCACCGCCCCGATACCGCGATTGGTGTCCGGGTACTGTTCGCTGAGGCGCTTCGCAATCGTCCGCACTTCCGCGTCGGCGGCCTCGACGGATGCACCGGGCTTCAAGCGGGCGACCACGTCCAGGAAGTGGTTGCCGCGCGTGGCGGCCTCCTCGGGCGAGAACTGCATCGGGACCCAATAGTCGATGTCGCGGCTGAGGAAAACGAGCGATGACGGCGCCACACCGATCACCTCGTGCGTGACGTCGCCGACGCGCTGGACGCTCATCGAAATCGTGCGGCCGACGATGCCCGGATCGCCGCGGTAGCGGCGCTGCCACAGTGCATGGCTGATGATGACGACTCGCGCGCCGCTGGTGTCATCCGCCGCTGTGAAGTCGCGGCCAAGCACAGGCTGGACACCCAGCACCGAAAAGAAATTCGCCGTCACACGCCGTCCGAGCACGACCTCCGGCGCACCGTCGCCGGTCAGGTTCGTGAACGCGAAGCCGGTTGCCGCCATGTCGGTGAACGACCGACTGCTCGCGCGCCAGTCCCGGTAGTTGCCGGGAGCGGACACCGCTCTGGGAACACCTGCCGCGCCAGTCTGGTCCTCCCAGACGAGGACGACCTGATCTGGATTCTGGTATGGCAGCGGCTGAAGAAGCAGGGCTTGTACGAGCGAGAAGATCGTCGTATTGGCACCAATGCCGAGCGCCAGCGTGCCGATTGCGGCAACGGTGAAGACAGGCGTCTTTCGCAGCACGCGAACGGCGTAGCGCAGGTCGTCCAGGAGATCCATGGCGCCTTAGACGGAAGGCCAAGAGCGCCAGTTGGTGCGGCGTTTCTGCCTTGTGAAGCGTGTGCTCTTGTGGCATAAGACGCCCAGTCCTCCGTGGCAGTGGATTCCGAAGGGTGTCCCATGTCTAGAACGCTGTGTGCTCTGTGGATCGGCGTTGCCGCCGTCGCGTTCGCGCCGGCGCTGACGCGCGCGCAGAAATCGTCGAATGAGCCCTCGGTGGCCGCGCGGCTCCAGCAACTCGTGGACAAAGAGGAGATTCAGCAGTTGCTGCTCGACTACGGGCGTCATCTCGACAGTCGCGACTTCGGGGCGTACTCGGCGCTCTTTGCCAAGGACGGCGAGTGGGTCGGCGGCTTCGGCTCGGTCAGCGGTCCCGCGAACATCAAGGCGTTCATGGAAAAGAACATGGGGACCCAGCCGAATGTCGCCAAGAACTATCACCTGCTCTCGAACTTCGTGATCACGGTGAACGGCGACACCGCGACCGCGTGGTCGCGCTGGGCGTTCGTCGTGCCTGGCGAGCGCGGCGCGGCAATTTCGCAGGCAGGCCGCTACGACGACACACTCGTGCGCGAGAACGGACGTTGGCGGTTCAAGAAGAGAGTCGCGTCGAACGATACCGCGGGCCCGCGGCCAGCCGGGGCCCCCGCCAAGTAAGGTCGTTCCTTCAATTCGGGAGCTTTCGATGTCTCGTCGACAACACACGTGGTCTGTTCCGTGGCTGATCCTCTTCGTGTTTTCCGTGGCGTTTCTCGGCGCGCAGACGACGAGCATCGATGACGCGGCGCTGAAGAAAGCCGGTCAGAGCGGCGACGACTGGCTGACCTACGGCTTGAATCAGGCCGAGACGCGCTTCAGCCCGCTGAAAGAGATCAACGCCGGCAACGTCGCCCGTCTGGCGCCGGCATGGGCATACGAGGTCGGCTCTGGCGGCGGCGGGCAGGAAGCGACACCGCTGGTGGCCAACGGGACCATCTACGGCATCACCAATTGGAGCATCGTCTTCGCGGTGGATGCTCGGACAGGCAAGGAAAAGTGGCGGTGGGACCCGTGGGTGAATCAACAGTCGGTGCGCCCCGAAATCTGCTGCGGCGTGGTCAACCGCGGCCTCGCGATCTATCAGGGGTTGATTATCGCGCCGATCATCGACGGACGTCTTCAAGGGCTCGACGCCGAGACCGGCAACGTGGTGTGGGAGGCGCGCGTCGCGTTCCCGCAGGATCACTACACCCTGACGATGGCGCCGAGGATTGCGAAGGGGAAGGTCATCATCGGGGCGAGCGGCGGCGATCGGCCGACGCGTGGCTTCTTCGATGCCTACGATGCGCTGACGGGCCGGCGCGCGTGGCGGTTCTATACCGTTCCCGGTGATCCGTCGAAGCCGTTTGAAAACGCGTCGATGAAGAAGGCGGCGGCGACGTGGGACAAGGAGTGGTGGAAGAACGGCGGCGGCGGCGCCGTGTGGGATGGCGCGGCGTACGATCCGGAGTTGGGGCTGGTGTATGTCGGTACCGGCAACGCGGAGCCGTGGGCCTACCAGCATCGATCGTCACGCGACAAGGACAACCTCTACGTCTGCTCGATCCTCGCGGTCGACGTCGATAGCGGCGAGCTCAAATGGCACTACCAGGTGGTGCCGGGTGACAACTGGGACTTCGACAGCGTCCAGCATCTGATCCTCGCCGACCTGACGATCAACGGCCGGCCGCGCAAGGTGATCATGCAGGCCAACAAGGACGCCTTCTTCTATGTGGTCGATCGCGTCACCGGGCAGTTCATCTCCGCGGGTCCGTTCTCGCAGGTGACGTGGGCGAAGGGAATCGACCCGAAGACGGGACGGCCGATCGTCAACGAGGAAGCCTTCTACGACACTGATGCGATCCTGATCTCGCCTGGCGGCGGCGGAGCGCACAACTGGTCGCCGATGGCCTTCAGTCCGATGACCGGCCTGGTCTACATCCCGACGTCGACCGCCAACTCGTTCTCCTACGCGGTCGAGCCGGTGTACGCACCGCGACAGGGAGCGATGACTGGAACCGTGCGTCCCGCACCCACACCGGTCAAGCCACCGCCACCGGCGATCGGGCCGCCACCGATCGAAGGACCGGCCGGGCGCGGCGCACTGGTCGCATGGGATCCAATCGCGCAGCAGATACGCTGGCGCAACCCCGGCGGCGGCGGCATCGGCGGCGGCACGCTGGCGACCGCCGGCAACCTCGTGTTCCAGGTCCTCAGCAACGGCAAGCTGATGGCCTACAGCGCCGACAAAGGCGAGAAGCTCGCGGAAATCGACACGGGGCTGCGCAGCGGGATGGGGCCGCCGATCACCTATCGCCTCGATGGCCGGCAGTACGTCGCGCTCATGGGCGGAGTCGGCACGGTGACGGGAGGCAATGCGGGGCCAGGCAATCAAGCGACGCCGTTCGCACCAAAGCTGCTGACGTTCGCGGTGGAGGGAGGCGGTTCGCAGTAACGAACTACAGTTCAACGTTCATTGTTGAGGCTAACCGGGCGCCGGAGGCGCCTGGTTCGTCTGTAACCAATAGCTGCCAATCTGGTGCAGCGCGCGCGTGAACTGCTGGAAGTCGATCGGCTTGCGCACGTAGCTGTTCGCGCCGAGGGTGTAACAGGTCAGCAGGTCCTTCGGCTCGGCGGACGAGGTCAGGATCACGATCGGAATGAGCCTCGTGCGCGGATGCGAGCGCAGCCGCTCCAGCACCTGAACGCCGTCCACACGTGGCAGCTTGATGTCGAGCAGCACGAGATCGGGCAGCACGTCGGGATTGCGCGACGCGTACTCTCCAGTGGCGAGCAGGTAGTCGAACGCCTCCACACCGTCGCGAACGACGGTCACCGTGCTGACGAGATCGCTCTTGCGAAAGGCCCGCAGCGTCAGCTGTACGTCGTCGTCGTTGTCTTCGACCAGCAGGATCTGATACACGGCCTCGGTCTACTGGAGGGTGAAAAAGAAGCAGGCGCCCTCGCCCGGTCGGCTCTCGGCCCAGATGCGCCCGCCATGCCGCAGCACGATGCGGCGTACGGTGGCGAGGCCGATGCCCGTTCCGGGGAACTGCGTCGCATCGTGCAGACGCTGGAACGGGCCGAACAGCTTGTCGGCGTAGGCGAGGTCGAACCCGACGCCGTTGTCGCGCACGTAGAAGACCGGTGCGGACCCATCGCCGGTGGTCTGGCCGACCTCGATGCAGGCGCGCTCACGGCGGCTGGTGAACTTCCACGCGTTGGTCATCAGGTTCTCGAGCGCGACGCGCACCAGCGGCGGATCGCCCTGGGCCTCCATGCCCGGCGCGACGCTGACCGATACCTCACGCGTCGGCGAGACATCCGCCAGTTCGCCGGCGATCTTGCGCGCGAGATCCGAGATATCCACCGCCTGGCGCGTCATCTCGCTGCGTGTGTACATCGACAGGGCGAGCAGATCGTTGATGAGATGATCCATCCGCTTCGCCGCGGCAACGATGCGCGAGATGTCGTCCTGCGCGTCGGGCGGCAGTGACGGCCCGGCATCTTCGACCAGTGCCTGGCTGAAGCCGGCGATGCTGCGCAGCGGCGCACGAAGATCGTGCGACACGGAATAGCTGAACGCTTCGAGCTCGCTCGCCGCCGCCTGCAGCTGCACCGTGCGCTGCCGCACGCGCTCCTCGAACTCGACCGTCAGCCGGCGCTGCTGCTGCTCGGCGTACGCCAGCGCGCGCTCGACGCTGCGCTGGGCGCTGAGGTCGAGCACCGTCACGAAGACAGCCGGTCTGCCGTTGAAGTCGAAGCGATGCGACACCAGCTCGACGTCATTCGACTCGTCGTCGGTCGGTTGGACGGGGCCGCGGCGCAGGAACTCGTCGCGGTTGAGGTCGAAGTACGAGAGCGCGGCGTTGTTGACGTCCAGGATCGCCGACGTGGCCTCATCGTAGAACCACATCGGAAGGGGGTGAGCGACGAAGGCCGCGCGGAGGGGATCGTCGACCGTGACCACTTCTCTGGCCGGGAGCTAGGCTCCGAGGCTCTGTCGGGCGGCGACCCACCGCCGAACATCGGCAGGAGGAGCCGGGGCCGCGATGTAGTTGCCCTGCGCGGCGTCGCAGCCCAGATCGCGCAGCCGTTCGAGCACCACCGCCTCTTCGACGCCTTCGGCCACGACCCTGAGGCCGAGATTGTGCGCCATGTCGATGGTCGAGCGCACGATCGGGTCGTCGCCAACCGCCAGCGCGCTCGCAAACGAGCGATCGATCTTCAGCTGATCGACCGGAAGACGACGGAGATAGGACAGCGAGGAATAGCCGGCGCCGAAATCGTCGATGGCAAGCGTCACGCCCATGTCGTGCAGCAGCGACAGACAGGTCGTGGTGCGCTGCGCGTCGACGAGCAGCGTGCTCTCGGTGATTTCGAGCACCAGTCGCGACGGCGACGCATCGTGCGCGCTCAGGACGTTGGCGATGCGGTCGGGAAGATCGGGATCGCGCAGGGTGCGCGGCGAGAGATTGACGGCAATCGAGATCGGCGGCTGTGGCCCGGCCCACTCCGCCAGCGCCTGATCGAGCAAGAGCATCGTCAGCGGCTCGATCAGCCAGGTGTGCTCCGCGAATTCGATGAACTCACCCGGCATCAGTCGGCCGCGATGCGGATGGTTCCAGCGCACCAGTGCCTCGACCGACGTCGCGAGGCCGGTCTTCAGATTGACGATCGGCTGGTAGTCGAACAGGAACTGTCCGCACTCGATGCCCTCGCGGAACTCGGTCATCAGCGTGAGGCGCCGATGGGCGTACTGATCGCGTCCCGGGACGTAGACCGCGTAGCCGAGACCACCCGTCTTCGCGACGTACATCGCGATATCAGCCTTCTGCAGCAGCTCGTCGGCGCGGACCCCGTGAGCCGGGTAGCAGGCGATGCCGAGACTGCCGCCGACGCCGAAGCTGCGATTGTCGATCATGATCGGCCGGCGCAGCGTTTCGAGCACCTTGCGCGCGGCGAGAATGGCGCCGTCGCCATCCGTGCGCGGCAGCACGATCGCGAACTCGTCGCCGCCGAGACGGGCCACCGTATCGACGTCGCGCAGCAGTTCGCGCAGGCGCCACGACAGCTCCTGCAGCACGCGGTCGCCGGCATGATGGCCGAGCGAATCGTTGACGGTCTTGAAGCCATCGAGGTCGAGGACCAGCAGCGCCAGCGATTCGCCGGCGCGCTCGGCGCCGCGGATGCCCTGCTGCAATCGATCGTGCAGCAGCACGCGATTGGGCAAATCGGTCAGGGCATCGTGATACGCCAGGTGGGCCAGGCGCGCTTCGGCCTGCCGGCGCGACTGGCGGCCGGCGGCGTCGCGGAGCTCGCGCTCGACGGCCGGCACCAGCCGCTTCAAGTTCGCCTTCATGATGTAGTCGTGGGCGCCGCTGCGCATCGCCGCGACCGCGATGTCTTCGCCCATCGTGCCCGACACGAAGATGAAGGGCAGGTCGGCGTCGTACTCACGCAGGAGGGTCAACGCGGCGAGGCCGCTGAAGCCGGGCATCGTGTAATCGGCGATCGCGACGTCCCAGCGCTGACGAGTGAGCGCGTTCGCCAGCGTTTCGGCGCTGGCGACGCGCTCGGAAGAGACTGAAAAGCCGGCCCGTGTCAGCTCTCGCAGGATCAGCGCCGCATCGTCATCGGAGTCCTCGATCAGCAGGAGCCGAATCGAGGGTGACGTACGGGCGTGGCCCGGAGAGTCGGACGGGCGGATATCGAGGCGGGATGGCGATCCGTTTGGATCGCCACGGATTTGATGGACTGGCATTGCCGCACACGATAGCGAGAAGGTCCTGCGTGTGGGCATCGGGTGTTCGCCTGAACGAGCATTCAGGCGAATACTGATAAATCGTGGTGTTTTTCGACGCCGTTCGATCGATCTCGCGCGGAATCATTTGCTAGTAAGTAGTCTCGACACGCATGTCAGGTTTTCGACTGAGTCAACATCATCCAATTACCTGACGAGGCTCCTCCTAGTGGGGCTGCCTCGCGCGGCCCATAGTGGTAATGCGCACACCTGATCGTCTTCCACCGATCAGCTTGAAGAGCTCGCGGATCTGTTCGCGCGGCGTCAGCTTGCGATGGTTGAACCGCCACGCGTATTCCGCCAGGTACAGGCCAAGCCGTCCCCGCCGGATGCCCCCCTTCGATCGCAGACGTTGATTGAGGTAAGCCCAGAACCCTTCGAGATGGCCGAACGGCGGAGAGGCGCCACCCTCGCCGTGTGCGGGAAGGCGATAGAGCCGACTCCGATACACGATCGCGCCGTAGTCGAGGGCCGTCGGGCCAATCACGCCGCGCCCATGTCGGCGCTCCCGCAGACTGCGAATCAGCCACTCAGCATCCTCGTCCGCCACGACTTCGGCCCAGACGTGCTCGCCGACCAGCCGTAAGCCGATGACCGCTGGCCGCAGCCGTCGATGGCGAGCTGCGTGATCAGTGCGTTCGCCCGAATGCGCGTGATCGGCGTGCCACTGATGTCCGAGCGGCCCGGCGCGAGCGGGCGCGACGTCGACCATCGCGGAGCGCACGATCGTTAGCGCGCGAAGGATTCGCTTGCGCTCCAACTGCGTCTCCTGGGCGATCTGCGCGCTCGTCATTCCGCGGACGAACCATTCGAGCAAGGCCCGCCACTGGCGCCGCGTCAGTCGCAGCGGCAGACGGTCGGGTTTCCAGTCGTAACGGCAGCGGGCGCACCTCCGGCGCCCGTTTTTCAACGTCCAGAATTTGCGGGCGCCACACCGCGGACAAGGCATGGGATTGGCCGTGTTCTCTCTGGGCTTTGATGATTCCCGGTGGAGCAGTCGGGACTATGGCTGATGTACTACGGCCGAGACTCGCACGACGCCGATTCAGTTATTTACCCGATGGCATACCAGTTGCCGGGGCGGCTGCAACGCGTCGTTCGTTCGTGCGCTCCCGACGGGGCTCGCGAGGTGTACGGCCCCTATCAAGGTCGAGGTCAGCGTTGCAATTTCCCACTCTCCCGGTTTCCTTCTCTCTCCGTACGCTCGTCGTTCGATTGGTGGTTTCCCTGGTTGGCGTGATCGCCATCGCTGTGTTCATGCCGTCGGGCCAGTCACGGGCGTCGGCGCAAATCCAGACTCAAACCGTGTTGCTCTCGCCAACGGATACGTTCATTAATCTGAACACCACGAATTACAGCCGGTCGGCGCTGCTGGCGACCTACACCTGGCCGAACTACCAGCCGGCCAACGCCATCATCATGAAGTTCAACCTGTCGTCGATCCCGGCCGGCGCGGTCGTCCAGAGCGCGAAGTTGAAGCTCGCCCTGATCGAATCGGATTCGCGCGACGGCGCGACCTATACGATCACCGCGCACAAGATCATCGGACGCAACCCGAATATCGCCGCGACGAACGGGTCGATGAGCGGTACGTCGACCGCGTGGGCCCCCTCCAACTGCTGCTATGACGGCTTCCCCCTCGCGCAAAGCGACATCTCGCCGGCTTACGCGTCGGTCGGCGTGAGCAAGACCAACGGCTGGAAGTCCTGGACCATCACCAGCATGGTGCAGGAGTGGCTCGCCAGTCCGACCCTCAACTACGGCGTGCTGTTGAACTCGGACTGGACATCGCCGCAGGACCGATATCGCTTCTTCGCCAGCATGGAATACCCGGACGCGACGTTGCGTCCGGTGCTGGAGGTCACCTACGCCGCGAGCGGTGCGGCGGCCCCCGAGCTGTCCGATCTGTCAATCACACCGCCGGGCAACGACGACTCGTTCGTGTTCGTTCCGGCCGACACGTTCCTGACGCTCGACGACAGGAACCACAGCGCGTCGCCGTCGCTGTGGACCTACACCTGGCCGGAGTACACGGCCGCCAACGCGATCGTGATGAAGTTCGACCTGTCCGTGCTGCCACGCGGGGCATCGATCCAGGACGCCACCCTGCACCTCGCGTTGATCGAGAGCGACGGCACCGGCGATGCCACCTACACGATCAGCGCTCACAAGATCGCGAACCGGAATCCGGTCATCGGCGCGGCGAACGGATATACCTACGACGGATGGAATCCGTGGAGCTGGAGCCCGTGCTGCTACGACGGCGTCCCGCTGGCGCAAGGGGATATCACGGGCCCCTACGATCAGCAGGCGATCGACAAGTCACCAGGCTTCAAGCAGTGGACGCTCACCCGCATGGTCCAGGAGTGGGTCGCCGATCCCTCATCGAACTACGGCGTGCTGCTCAACTCCGATACAACGAAGTACAAGGACCGGTATCGCATGTTCGCGAGCAGCGAGCACGGCAACACCAGTTTGCGCCCCTATCTGTCGGTCAGAGTGGCGAACGGCTCGACCAGTGGCGGAAGCGCCATCTCGAATAGCGGTACCTCGTCTCCGACGGGGCCGCTGAGCGGCGTCTCGGCAGGTTCGATCGTGGTGGTCCCCGCGGACACGTATCTGGCGCTCGACGACAGCAACAAGAGCGCGTCGCCCACGCTATGGACCTACACGTGGCCGGACTACACGGTGGCCAACGCCATCGTGATGAAGTTCGACCTGTCGGCGCTGCCACCGGGTGCGTCGATCCAGGACGCGGCCCTGCATCTCGCGCTGATCGACAGCGACGCCACCGCCGACGGCAGCTACACCATCGGCGCTCACAAGATCCGGAACCGCAATCCCGCCATCACCGCGGCCAACGGATTCACCTACGACGGGTCGAACCGATGGACCTGGAACACGTGCTGCTATGAGGGTGTCCCGTTGGCACAGGGTGACATCACGAGCCCGTACGATCAGCAACCGATCGACCAGTCGACGGGCTTCAAGCAGTGGACGCTCACCCGCATGGTCCAGGAGTGGGTCGCCGATCCCTCGTCCAACTATGGAGTGCTGCTCAACTCCGATGCGACGAAGCCCAAGGATCGGTATCGCACATTCGCGAGCGCCGAGAACGGGAACGCCAGTTTGCGCCCGTACCTGACGATCACGTTGGCAGGTGCGAGTAGCGGCACCATCTCGAATAGCGGCAGCACCATCTCGAGCAGCGACACGTCGGCTCCGGCCGTATTCCTGACCAGCCCCTCGGCCGGCGCGATCGTCGCAGGCAATGCGGTCGCGGTGTCGGCAAGCGCGAGCGACAATGTCGGTGTCGTCGGCGTGCAGTTCACACTCGACGGCGCCAACATCGGCGGCGAGGACCTCACGGCGCCCTATTCCGTGAGCTGGAACGCCAGCAGCGTCGCCAACGGTGTGCATTCGGTCACGGCGCTCGCGCGCGACGCTGCAGGCAACCAGCGAGCGTCCGCTTCGGTGAGCATCTATGTCCTCAATGCGGTACAAGCGCCCTCGAGCAGCGGCATCTCCGCACTCTACCCGGGCGACGTCGGGATCCGGAACCACTCCAGCGTGATCTTCAGTGAGCAGTTCGAGGATTCGATCGGCGAGATCATCTCGCGCTGGGGCGACGCCAGACGTCCTGAGTGGATGCAGCTCTCGAGCGACGTGCCCCCAGGCGGTGGCGGCGGCCACTCGCTCAGCCTTCCGTTTGTCGGCGGCGTGACCGACGGCGGGCATCTCTACAAGGTGCTCAGTCCCGGTATCGACGACACGCTCTACGTGCGCTACTACATCAAGTACCCCATCAACGGCGTGATCGGGCACAACGGCATCTGGATCGGCGGCTTCAACCCGATCTCTCCCTGGCCCAATCCGCAGGCAGGCACAAAACCCAACGGCGACGATCGCTTTATCGCGGGCGCCGAGCAGACCCAGCTTGGCGGATTCGATCACTACAACTACTGGATGGCGATGCACCTGTCCAACGACGGCAACTATTGGGGCGACCTCCTGCTGAACAACAAGTCAGTACAGGCCGCGCGCGGGCAGTGGGTCTGTGTCGAAGAGATGGTCAAGCTCAATAACCCGACGTGGGCCTTCAACGGTGAGCACGCGCTATGGCTCAACGGCGTCAAGGTTTCACATCTAGGCCCGGGCTTTCCCAACGGCTATTGGAGCAGCGGGATCTTCACGCAGGACCCGAGTGGGTCGCCATTCGAAGGGTTCCGGTGGCGCGCGACGTCTGCGCTCAATCTCAATTGGATCTGGCTCCAGAACTACTCGCCAAACAATGCGGCCGGCGTCAGCGGCACGATGCTGTTCGATCACGTCGTCGTCGCCACCAGCTACATCGGCTGCCTCCAGTAGCACAACGCGCGCGTTGCGCGCCAATGATCGCGGAAAAAGATGACGGTGCGTCTATCGGGCGCACCGTCATTTCTGTTTTGTGGCCACAGAGTCAATTCTGTAACCCCAGCGATTCGATTGGACGCGTGCGTGATCACCGTGATAATTGATGAAAGTCCCGCTCGGTCCACCCGACTTTGACGAGCTTTTCACGACGAGCGGCCGTGCAGCCGAGTTCAGATTGCGCACGTTGGGCTGCGACGGCACGGGTGTTGCCGTGAATGCAGTGCAGTATGACAACAAACGCAACGGGATCCCTGCGTGTTGCCCGTCCGCTCGCGATCGTCGTCGCGCTTGCCATTGTCGCCGGTGAGCTCTTCGCGCAGTCTTCGGCCGGCATCTCCGCACAGTATCCGGGTGACGCCGGAATCGAAAACAACCCGAATGTGGTTTTCGTCGAGCAGTTCGAGGAAGGGGCCATCAGCGGCGTCGTCGAGCGATGGGGCGACGCGAAGAATCCGACGGGGATGCAGTTCTCAACCGATGTGCCGCCGGGCACGCCGGCGGGACACTCGCTGAACATTCCGTGGGTCGGCGGCGGCGTCAACAACGGCGGAGCACTCTACAAGGTGATCAGCCCGGGCATCAACGACGTCCTCTATGTCCGCTACTACATCAAATATCCGACAACCGGAATTACGCACCACTCGGGCATCTGGATCGGCGGCTACAACCCGGTCTCCGCGTGGCCCGACCCGCAAGCCGGCAGCAAGCCGAACGGCGACGACCGGTTCATCGCCGCCGGTGAGCACAACAACGTCACCTCGGCGTTCGATCACTACAACTACTGGATGGGCATGCACCCCGACGGCGTCGGCTCCTACTGGGGCAACATGCTCCTCAACAACCCGTCGGTTCAACTGCCACGCGGTCAATGGGCCTGCGTCGAGCATATGGTCAAACTAAACAATCCCACAACAGACACCAACGGCGAGCAGGCGTTGTGGATCAACGGCAGGAAGGTGTCGCATCTCGGTAAAGGTTTCCCGAATGGATTCTGGTCCGGGGGTCGCTTTACACAGGATCCGAACGGGACGCCTTTCGAAGGCTTCCGGTGGCGCAGCGTCAGCGCCTTGAACATCAACTGGATCTGGCTGCAGAACTACTCGCCCGATGATCCCGCCGGCTTTAGCGCCACCATGTTGTACGACCACGTTGTCGTGGCGAAGAGCTACATCGGCTGCCTGGCCGGCACGACGACGGCGGGCGCGCCGCCCGCACCGGCGAATCTCCGAATCACCACTGGAAGCTGATCGCGGATACGAGAACCGGACGTGCGGCACGCCCCGTGTCGCAACGTCCGGATCACGCGAGAGTCGCGACCGAATCCTCGTCAATATTCCTTACAGCGTAGCCTGCCGACTCCAGGAGCTGAGGCACTCGGGAACCGGCGAAGTGCCTGCTCTCAAACAGAATCGCGGCTGGCCTCACCCGTCTGAAGTCCATCCCGGAGAAGATCGCAGGCTCATGCCCCTCGGCGTCGACGTGTAGGAGGTCGATGCCGTCGAAACCATGCTTGGCGAGCACGCCTGCGACCGTCAGCACGGGCACCTGAGTCTCCATGATGTCGGCGTGAGCAACGCCGTGTCGAATGAGATGCGAGCGGTCGAACGAGCCGAGCAGCGAGCCTTCTGGGTGTGCGCTGCTCTGGCGCGTCGCGTAGAACCGCATGGTCCCAGGCTCGGACGAGATCGCCGAGTTCTCGAGCCGAACATGCGAAAACCGCGAGTAGTTCTTCCTCAGCCGAGCGAAGACATGAGGAACAGGCTCGACGCAAATGCCCGTCCAACGATTGCGGATCACGAACTCGCGGAGCGGGTCGTTGACGAGTCCGTCGTTGGCGCCGATCTGGAGGAACCGGCACGAGGGATGCTCGCGCGCGAATCGTGCCAGAAAATCGTAAACGAAACTCCTATCCCCGGCGATCCTCGAGAGTCGCTTCGCCAGATCGAACATTCGCGGTGACCGCACGAGTATGCGCGACACCTGAGTCTTTCCAGCACTCATCGGCGAGACCATTGATGCGACAATCCTCCCCGCGTGTTCTCGAGAATGGCAAGGTCTAGCGACGAGAGGTGCGAACCTCGATCGAATCGACGAACAGTTCCTGTGGTTTCGGCGGATCCGCGCTGAAACTCAACTGCACCGCGTTCAGGCGCAGAATGTCGCTGTTCCGGAGACGCAGCTTTTGCCAGACGGCGCCTTGCGATCCGTCCACCCAGAACATCTGCTGACCGTCGCTGTTGCCCGGCGTATTGAGCTCGACGTAGAACTCGACGCGATGCCAGACGTCTGGGCTGAGCGGAGGCGCGGAGCCGTAATTCGCCTGTCCCGGCTGGTCGCCGAATCGGCCCCAGCAGACTTCTCCTCCGCCGCCGGGTTCTCGCGCCATTTCCGGAAAGTACGTGTAGAAGCGCTGCGGCCCCGGGACGTCGGTGATGAGCATCGCGTCGAAAAAGTCGGTCCCGTTGGGACACAATCCGGCTTTGCCGAATCCGGACCATTGGTTGTCGGTGCGCGATCCGTACATCCCGACGAGCTTCGTACCGCCGGACCAGCTGGCCGGGAAACGCACGTACATACTCACGTAGAGCGACTGATAACCAGGCATGAAGAATCGCGTCAGCCATCCGCCATCAGCGCCCGGAACGTACGTCACGGCCAGATACCGGTTGCCTGACTGCGCATCGGGCCCGTTGACGACGCGTTGCCGTGCCGGGTTGACACCGTCTTGCCACGAGTCGAGCGTCCCGGACTCGAAGTCTTCGACGAACAAGGTTTCGCCGCCGCTCAGACGCGGAAGCGGGCTCGGGCCCTGCGGCCCGTTGGCGGCACCGCCGCAGGCGAGCAGCGCCGTGAACACCAGCCCGATGCCGAGCCAGACATATCCCGCAGATTTCATCTCACTCCTCACTTCCCCGCCGTTACAGTCCTGCTCCACTCATCTTCTCGGCGTTCGTGCGCGCCACCCATCGGCGCATTTCCATGGCGCCTGCAGGTGCAGCGATGTAATACCCTTGCGCCGCATCGCACGCCAACGCACGCAGCTGATCGCGCTCCGCCGCGGACTCCACGCCTTCGGCGACGACCATGAGCCCGCGACCATGAGCGAGCTCGATCACGGCGCGCAGCGACGCGTCCTCTTCGCTCAGCGCCGCTACGAACGGACGCCCGAGCTTCAATCGTTCCACTGGCAAGTTTCGCAAGTAGCTGCCTGGCGAGTCGGTCTTGAAATGGTCGATCGCCAACCTCACGCCCATTCGATGGAGGCGCTTCAGCGTCGCCTCAGTGCGCGGCGACTCGAGCGCAACTTCGTCGTCGACGAGCTCGAGCGTCAACGCAGACGCCGACATCGCGTGCACGCGCAGCAGTTCGGCGATCATGTCTGGCAGCGACTGGTCGCGCAAGCTCTTCGACGACAGGTTGACCGCGACGGGCGTCCACGTCGGACGATCAGCTGTGGCCCACTCGCTGATGGCCCGCTCGATCAAGAGCATCGTCAGCGGCTCGATCAGCCAGGTCGTCTCGGCCAGCTCGATGAATTCGGCCGGCGGCAGACGCCCGCGGCGCGGGTGATTCCATCGCGCGAGCGCTTCGACAGCGATGACGCGACCGGTCTCGAGGTGGACGATCGGCTGATAGTCGAAGACGAACTGTCCGAGCTCGACGCCCTCGCGGAGCTCCGCGATCTCGAACAGGCGCCGGCTGCCGTCGCGATCGCGCGACGGCACATACACCGCGATGCCCGATCGCAGGCGCTGTGCCTTGCGCAGGGCCAGTTCGGCTTTCTGCAGCAGCTCGTCCGGATTGGCGCCATGCTCCGGAACCGAGACGATTCCGATGCTGGCGTCGATGGCGATCTGGTGCCCATCGAGTTCGACACCGAGGCCAAAATCCTGGAGCACTTTCTGCGCCGCGAACTCGGCGCCAGCCGCGTTCGTTCCGGGCAGCATCACCGCGAACTGGCTTTCAGCCAGCCGTGCCACGGTATCGACGTCACGCAGCCGTTGCCGTAGCCGCATGGCCAGCTCGAGCACCACTCGATCGATCTGCCGTCCGTGCGCGTCGACGAGGGCGTCCAAGGCGGCGACTTCGAGCACCATCACCGCGAACGACTTGTGCGATCGGTGTGAATCCAGGAGTGCCTGGAGCAGGCGATCGTGCAGCAGCAAACGGTTGGGTAGATCGGTCAGCGGATCCCGGTACGCGAGATGGACCAGTTGGGCCGCGACTCGCGGCCGGGCCACCCGGCCGGTTGATTCTTGCAGCTGACGATCGACCGTCGGCACCAGGCGCGCAAGATCGCCCTTGGGAATGTAGTCCTGGGCGCCCAGGCGCATCGCCCTGGCGACGTCGTCGTCCGTGATCGTGCCCGACACGAAGATCAGGGGCAGCTCCGGCGCGTGCTCGCGCACCAGCGTCAATGCGGCGACGCCGTTGAACCGAGGCATCGAGTAGTCGGCAATCGCAAGGTCCCACTGCTGTGCGCTCAGCGCCTGCGCCAACGTCTCGGGCGTGTCGACACGCTGCGCCGACACGGAATACCCCGCGCGCGACAGCTGGCGCACGACGAGCGCAGCGTCGTCGTCAGAGTCGTCGATGAGCAGCAGTCGAAGCGGGGTCATCGTCATGCCGCAGGCGCAGCACATCCGACGGCACTCGGTACGCCGTCGACGTACAGATCGAACCAGGTCTGGAACACGACGAGCGACCAGATCAGCGCGTCGTTGGTCTCGCGCCCGTCGAAGTGGTCCCTCAAGATACGGGCGACCGTCTGTTGGTCGAGGATGTCGTGACGCGCGAGCCGTTCGGGCGCCAACACACCCAAGGTGTAAGCCTTCAGATCTCGTTTCAGCCACCGAGACATCGGGCCGACGAACCCTTGCTTGCGATGCGACAGCACCGCCTCGGGCAGCATCGTCGACAGCGACGTCTTGAGCAAGTGTTTCTTGCGCAGCCAGCTCATCTTGATCTCGGATGGAATGGTCGCGCTGAACTCGAACAACTCGTGGTCGAGGAACGGCACACGTACTTCGAGCGAGTGACACATGCTCAAGCGATCGGTGAGCGCGAGGATGTCGTCGGGAAGATACGTCTTGACGTCGCAGTACGAGACGCGATCCATCGCTTCTTCGGCCTGCGCGTTGCGGTAATGCCCGAGGAAGCGCTCCTGCGCAGATTCCATCGCCGCCGAAGTGCCGGCACGTCCGCTGGCAAACAGCTGCGCCCTGTATTCGGGGGCGACCTTCGTGACGTAGCCAAGGTAGCGCCGCGCCTCGTCATCGACGGCTGAGCGCACGAATCGCTTGAGGTGGTTGACGCGGTTGCCGGCCGGCCCGAACTCCGGCAGGCAATCGACGAGCGGACCGATCAGACCGGAGCGGACGACCGCAGGCACGCGGTTGAACCACTGGCTCAATCGAAAGCCGAGATACCGCTCGTAGCCGAGGAACGCTTCGTCGCCGCCGAGACCGGACAGCGCCACTGTGACCTGTTCGCGCGCGGCCTTGCAGACGAAGTACGAGGGGATCATCGAGTCATCGGCAAACGGCTCGTCGAAGCTCCGGACGATCGACTCGATCACGCCAGTGACGTCGGGACGTACCTCGTACTCGCGGTGGTTCGTCCGGTACCGATCGGCCACCATCCGCGCGTAGCGGCGCTCGTCGGCCGAGCCGCCGTCCTCGCCCGCGAAGCCGATGGTGAACGTCCGCACCGGAACGCTGCCCGACGCCTTCGCCATGAACGCCACGACCGCACTCGAGTCGATCCCACCGCTCAGGAACGCGCCGAGCGGCACATCGCTGATCAGCCGGAGCCGTACCGCCTCGTCGAGTCGCGCCAGGAGCTCCTCACGAAGCTGCGCCTCGGTGCGCGTGCGATCCGGCTTGAACACGAGATCCCAATAGCGCTCTTCGCGGATACGCTCGCGGTCGATCGTCAGCGTATGTCCGGCGGGTAGCTTGCGGATGCCGGCGAAGATCGTCAACGGCGCCGGGATGTACGACAGCATGAAATACGAGGCCAGCGCCTCGTCGTCGAGGCGCCGAGCGAACCGCGGGTCGGTGAGAATAGCTTTCATCTCCGACGCGAACACGAACTGCCCGTCGTACTCGGCATAGAACAGCGGCTTCTTCCCGAATCGATCGCGCGCCAGGAAGAGCGTGTCGCGGCGCTCGTCGCGGACCGCGAACGCGAACATGCCGCGGAACATGTCGACACACGCCCCGCCCCATTCCTCGTAGGCGTGCACGATCGTTTCAGTATCGCTGTTGGTCCGAAACGCATGCCCACGAGCGATCAACCGGCGGCGGACGTCTTCGAAGTTGTAGATCTCGCCATTGAAGACAACCGAGACCGTCCGGTCCTCGTTGTAGAGCGGCTGCTGACCGGTGGCCAGGTCGATGATGCTCAGACGGCGATGACCGAGCACGGCATTCCGGTCGGTGTGATAGCCGCACTCGTCAGGACCGCGATGCGTCAGCGCGGACGTCATCCGCTCGATGCGTTGCATCGCATCGTCGGGCCGCCCCTGCAGGTAATAGATGCCAGCTATTCCGCACATAAGAAGACAGGAATCAGGAATCAGGAATCACTAGGAGGCAGGCATCAGGAGTCAGGCTGACATCAGGACTGGACCAGCCCTGATTCCTGATTCCTGATTCCTGATTCCTGCCGATCGTGTTGCCAGACGACGTCGCGGTGGCCGGTCAAAAAATGCCACCACCCCTGCAGCGCCGCCGCATGCATGGTGATTGCGATGCTGAACATCTTCATCGGGCGACCGATGATGGACCACGACGCCAGCGCGGGCGTCCGCTTCCATGCCGCCCAGGCGATGCCGCCGGCGGAGAGTCCGGCGATGACAACGACCCATGGCGCCGCGAGCGCCGCCAGCACGGCCAATGCGATCAGCGAGGCGGTCAACAGCACCGGCACCAGAAAGCGCACGATCTTGTGCGAGAACAGAAAGAACGAGAACAGCCCGTACCGAAACACGTTCAGCAGCGATACATGGCGCCACAGCGCGCGCAGCGTCCGGTTGGTGATCCGCGCCTGCCGACGGAACTCACTCGTGACCGAATTACCGGTCGGCTCCGAACACGAGGCGTCGACCGCAAACACACACTCGGCACCTTGTGCGATGACGTCCAGCGGAATGACGAAGTCGTTGATGTCGTCATCGCGCAACGGCCGGAACAGACGACGACGGATGGCGAAGACGGCCCCATCGGCGCCGACACAACAGCCCCATCGACTCTCCGCTGTCTTGATCATGCGTTCGAGCGATGTGTACACGTTCGTCACTCTGGCCACGTCGCGAGATCCACGCGTCACGTATCGCGTGTATCCGGTAGCGAGGCCGACCGCGGGATCGACGAAGTGGCGAACCAGCTTCGGAATCGTCTCCGGAGCGAAGGTCGCGTTGGCGTCGGTGAACACCACGAGATCGCCGCGCGCGTCCGCGATTGCGTGATTCAATCCGATCGATTTTCCGTGTCGCTCCGGCTGGGCCAGCAGCCGGACACTTTCGGACTCGAGCGATCGGACGATGTCGTTGGTCCGATCGGTCGAGGCATCGGACACCACCAGCACGTCGAGGTGCTCGCGCGGATAGTCCGATTCCAGAACGTTGCGGATCTTCTGGGCGATGGTCGCTTCTTCGTTGAAGGCCGAGATGATGACCGTCACGGGGCGACGCGACCGCCGCCGATCGACCAGGGCACGTGCGCGGGGGCACACGGCACCGAGGAGCGCTGCGATCATCGGAAATCCGAGATACGCGTACAGTGCCGTAGCAATACCCAGCACAACGACCGTGAGCAGAGAGCCTTCGAGAGTCATGGTTTCAATGCCCCGTCGATGCAGCGCCGTTCCGGCGCCGCACCTGCATCGTCATGGTCAGTAGGACACCGACGCTCGAACGGAGCCGTTGATCGGACGAGATCCGCGCACACCGGTGTGGCGCTCGTCGTGAGTGCCATCGGTCGGTGTCCCGTGCCAGTCGATGACCTCGACGGCTTCGAAGCCGGCTTCGCGGAACCAGTCCATCACCTCGGACGCGCGCTGGCGCCACGCGTAGGTCGGCGCCAGACGATCGCGCGCCGACATCAACGCGCGATCGAACGTGAACGGGGGCACGTTGTCGTCCCAATGCCGCCGCAGCCGATTGACACCGACGTATCCGAGCGCAAGTGAGGCCAGCATGGCCGTGCCGATCGGTTCGGGCGCGCGGTCGAAGAGCGGACGAAGCGCGGTTCCGGCGGCAGACGCCATTCGCTGCAGTGCCGTGCCGCTGACCGAACGCATCGCATCGACCCAGACGTAGAAACGGCCGCCTGGCCGACAGTGCTTGGCCATCGCCAGCAGCGACTCTCGCGTCGAGTAGGTGTCATGCAGGGTGGCGTGCGCACAGATGATGTCGAAGGCCGGCGGGTCGAACGGAAGATGGAACGCCGATGCCTGCACGAAATGGAGCATCGTATTGTTGCGAAACCGCTCGGCCGCCCCGAGTACCGCGCCGCTCAAATCGACGCCGACGGCGTCGCACTTGAGCTGCCGGCGCACCCGCGACGTCGTCTGCCCCTCGCCGCACCCGATATCGAGCAGCGTGGCCGAGGTCTCGGATGCCGGCAGCACGGGACCTGCCACGAGCTTCTGGTGATCGTCGGGCCGGCTGCCGTTGCGCGTCACCCCTCGATCGTGCGCCTCGCCGCGATTGATCGATCGAAGGATGGCGAATTCGTCCGGTTGCGGCGGACACGACGGGAACCGATAGCGCGACCCGAGCTTGGACAGCGGGGCCGAGTAGTCCTGCGCGAACTTCGCGTGCACGACGGTCTCGTACGGGACCATCAAGGGGACGCCTCGCACGATCGGATACACGAGACCGGCGGACGGGGCGAGCAGGACGCCGGCATCGACGCGACGACAGAAGTCGCGCTGCGAGGCCAAGTGCCGATAGCCGGCGGCCGCGGCGGCCTCAGCCATCTGGTCGGTCAGGGGTGCGTTGGTCTCTCTAAAGGAGACGAGCGTCAACGCCTCCCCAGAAATGGGGCATCGAAGCTGGGCCGAAAAGCGTTTCCACATGGTAAAGGGTCGAAATGAACGAAGACCGTCGGGATCGCCGAGCGTGCAGGATGACGCTGGCCGGGAAAACGGTGTCGCAGCGTTCGAGTCAGTACGACGTTCGAATCAGTGCGACAGTGGCGCGCGAACAGCCGCCGTCAAGGAACGATTCGCTCGCACGCCGGTGTTGCGGCGATAGTCATCCTGATCGGCGCTCGGAATGTCTCGCCAATCGAGTACTTCGGCGGTGTCGAAGCCGGCCTCGCGAAACCAATCCACGACTTGCGACGCGGGCTGTCGATGGGCGTACCGCGGCGTGAAGCGATCGAACGCCAGGTGGAGCCCACGGTTGAACGTGACCGGCTGGACGCTGCCATCCCATTTCCTTCGGAGCTGGTTGTAGGCAACGTATCCGAGTGCGATCGGCGCAAGCACCACCGTGCCGATTGTGCCGGGCGTCCGGCTGAGAATCGGACGCAGTGCGATTTCGGCGGCGTACGCGACGCGCCGGAACACGGTGTCGTCCTTGGACCCCGGTCCGTACACCCACAGGTAGAACCGTCCACCGGGCCGGCAGAACTTCGCCACCGCCAGCAGCGCGTCGTGAGTCGAATACGTGTGATGCAGCACACCGCGCGAATAGATCACATCGAAGCTGCCCGGCTCGAACGGCAGGTAGAACGCCGAACCCTGCACGAAGTGCAGGAAGGGATTACCGCGAAAGTGCTCCGTGGCGCCGACGACGGCAAGGCTCAAATCGACGCCGACCGCATCACCGCGGAGATGGCGACGCGCCTGAGCCGTGGTCAGCCCGATTCCACAGCCGACTTCGAGCAGCCTCCGCGGTTCGGTGTCCTCGTGGCGAAGACCCAGCTCGGCGATGAGACGCCGATCGTTGTCCTCGTAACTCACGTCCCAGATGACGCCGTCGTATTTGTAGCCGGCCCACTCGCGGCTGAACGTGCGCAACACGGACTTCTCACCGGGTCTCGGGGAGTACGCCGGGAACTGGAACTGCGCGCCGATGTTGGACAGGTGCCGGGAGAAGTCACGTGCGAACTGGTTGTGGAGGGACGTCTGGTACGGGAGCATCAGCGGCAAGCCCCGAGCAATCGGGTACATCAATCCAGACGAGGGCGCGAGCAGGACTCCCGCCTCCACGCGCGTGCTGAACTCGGGATCGTTCGGAGCGAATCCGATCTGTTCGGCCGACGCGGCGACGTCGTCGCTGAAGACCGCTGTGGTCTCTTTGAAAGGAACGAGCGTCAGTGCATCTCCGGAGATCGGGCATCGAAGCTGATGTGCGAATCGTTTCCACATGGTGAGGACCGTCCAATAGTTGAAAGCGCCGCGCGAACACGCGGTCGCCTATCGCTGCATCGACACAGCTACGAGCGCACCGCCCGCATCGTCACTGGTATCGAGATGCAACACCCGCCGCAGCGTTTCGTGCTGTCGGTTCCAGTCGAGGGTGAGCTTGGTGCGCAGTGCGCTCATCTCGACCGCCAGCTGGTCAGCACGCGCGAGCGCGTCCGTCATCGCTGCGGCTAATGAGCGGCTGTCGTGTTTCGTGTACACCGTGCCGCGATTGAAGTACGCGCGCAGCGCGGCGGTGTCCGACGTCACGAGCGCCTTGCCGAGGGAGGCGGCTTCGTAGGCACCGCAGACGAGGCAGTCTTCGAGACAGGTGAGATCGACGATCACGTCGGCGGCTCTGAGCAGCGCGATGTAGTCGCGCTCGGAGAGAAAGCCGGTCACGTACACGTTGTCCGGACGCGGTGGCAGCTCGACGCGACTGTGGTTGCCCGTGATGAACATCGTCACCTGCGGGTCCATCAGCCGTGCGGCGTCGATGACCTCGCGCCACGGCTCATCGCTCGCGTAGGTGCAGACGAACACCACGGTTCGCGTCGGGCCGGCCGGGACCGGCGCGTGCGCCGGTAGATCGGGCAGCTTGTCAGGGAGCACGAACGCCTTGCCCCCGTCACGCTCGACCGCCGCGACAAGGTTCGGATTGCTGACGATGCACAGGTCGGCGGTATGCCGCATCAATGCCAGCAGCTTGCGATGGGGCCAGTTCGCCAGGCTCGGGTCAATCGCGGCATTATGGAGATCGGCGACGAACGTGAATCCCAGCAACGGCTTGAGCATTGCCGTCAGGAGCCCGAGCACGGTCGATGGGCACTGCGTCACGACGACAGACGGACGGCGCCGGAGCAGGAGTGCGGCCGTGCGTGTCACCAGCGTGAGATAGCGCATCAGCCGCGCGCGGGGCGAGGTCATCTCGCACAGCTCCATCGAGAGCGCACGGCTCAACTCGCGCGATCGGCGATGCCGTTCCCACGTGATCCAGATGGGGGAGGCCGGCTGACGCCCATGATCGGCAGTCGCGCGCGATGAATAGCGTGTCAATGGGTCCTCAGCAGAGCCGATCGATAAACGTCCACATAGCGATCGACCATTCGCGACAGGTCGTATTCGTCTCGCGCGCGACGTCCCGCGCGTTCACCGAGGGCGTGCGCCTCGACGCCGTCGCCGAGTAGCCGATCGAGCGCCGCCGCCAGCGCGGCGTCGTCGCCCGGCGGCACGAGGACGCCGGCACGGCCCTCGTCGAGGACGATACGCACGTCGCCCACATCACTGGCCACAATCGGACGATTGGCGAACATCGCCTCGAGCAGCGCGAGCGGCATCGCTTCCGACAGCGATGGGAGCGCGAAGATGTCCGCCGCCGCGAGCACCGCAGCCACGTCCGCCCGCAATCCCAGCAGGTGAACGCGGGCCTGCAGCCCATGCGCACGCGCATGCTCCATCAGCCCGTCCGCCAGGTCGCCACGGCCGCCGATGGCTACGTGCACGGTCGGGTGGCGATCGGCGATCAACGCGAGCGCCTCGATCAGATGCGCGTGGCCCTTGACGGGATACAGATTCCCGAGCGCAACGATCAGTCGATCGCCGGTGCGCAGGCCCAGTTCGTGCCGCAGCGTGACTCGCTGCGCCGGCACGAAGCGAACGCCGTTGGGAATCATCTTGATCCGCGACTGGCGAATCACCAGCGTGCGACTGATGTCGCGCGCGCAGGTCGTCGACACTGCAATCGTGTCGGCGCTGACGGCGACCGCGGCGCGCAGCGCAAGGCGGCGCCGCAACCGCTCCGCGTAATACCGCCCGCCATGCATCGTCACTACATGGGGGATGCCCGCCAGCCACGACGCCCAGGCGCCATACACCCCCATCGAGAACTCGTGGCTGTGCGCAATGGCGATGCGGTGGCGGCGAAACGCGCCGGCCAGCGCCCGCGCCGACGCTGGTGACAGGGGGCGCTCGATGTGACAGTAGTCGACGGTCACACCCGATCCATCGAGCTGCCGTTCGAGCCATCCTTCCCCGTCCTTTGGCACGAACACGACGGTCTCGACGCCCGACGCCTGCAGCGCGGTCGCAACCTCGGCGACGACACGCTCGGCACCTCCCGGTCCGTCGGTGTTGATCAGTTGCGCCACGCGATGCCCGGCGCGTCCGTCGATCGGGAGCATCAAATCCTCCGAAGCTGCAGGCCCGCGGCCCACGCCTCGAATGCGGCATCAGCAATCGCCCCGGGTACGTTGATGCGCCGGAGCGACCATGGGTCCGCCGTCGCGTCGTTCAAGCCGGTGGCCAGCGTCAACGAGGCGCGATAGCCCACCGCCTGCACGGCCGAACGGACGCGTGCGTCCCAATGGCCGTACGGATATGAGAAGAACGTGGGCGTGATCCCGGTCTCCTGTTGCACGACCTGACGGCTCGTCACGATCTCCTCCTGGAGCTCGGCGTCGTCGAGCACCGTCAGCGTGCGATGGGTGGCCGAGTGAACGCCGATTTCGATCTGTCCTCCAGCGGCAGCGCGAATGGCGGACCAGTCGGCCGGCCACAACGCCGGCGGTACCGCGAACCCGTTCGTGACATTGACGTCAGCCAGGATGGCCGCATCGTCTCCCCGCAGGCTCGTGACCCAGCGGTCGCGATTTCCTCGCTCGAGCGACACCGTCTGCGGACAGTCCCACCAGAAGCCGCGAGATCGGCCTGGAGCACTAGCGATGACGAATACGGTTGCGGGAACGTCGAGGTCGTCGAGCAACGGCACCGCGTAATCGAACACGCCGGAGTAACCATCGTCGAAGGTGATCACCGCCGTTTCGGTGAGCGGCGCCCCCGCAACGAGCCGATCCACAAACGTACTCAGCGAGACGACGTCGTAGTGATCGAGCAGCCATCGCACCTGCCGCTCGAATCGGGCGAGCGTGATGTGCATGGCGGGGTGACCGGCCACGTCCGCGTCGCCCCAGACGACGTTGTGATAGCAGAGGATGAGTCCCGCGTTCTTTGTCAGCCGCCGAAAGGTCGTCGCGCCGCAGGCGCGCAGGCCACGGTAATACAGCGTGGCCCCTGCGCTTGCCGCATCGACTCCGTTCATGCCGCCGCCGGGGGGAGCGTCCGACGCTCGATCTTGTACATGCCGATCGCCAGCGCCACGAGCACGTACAACAACTGCGTGTAGGCGAGCGACAGGAAGATGGAACCGACGATGAATCCGACCAGCGAAGCCCCCAGTGCCTGCTTCAGCGCCGGCGACACCGGTGAGCGACGAGTGCGAAGGCGCCGCTGAAGTGGCGGCGGCTTGAACACTCGAAAGGTGCTTGCCAGCATGCCGACGAAGAAGACGAGCGCCGGGATCCCGTTTTCAGCGGTGACCTGAAGGAACATGTTGTGCGGAGCGTTCCACTTGACGCCGACGCCGTACTGCTGGCGGCTCGCCATCTCGGACAACATTCCTTCAGCGGAGGGGAAATTGTCGGTACCGAGGCCGAAGACCGGATTGCTCAGCACATAGCCGAGGCCCCGTTCCCACACCTGCAAGCGGCCTGACTCGTTCGTCTGGTTATAGTCGGTCTCCGAAAACGTCGAGCCGATCTGCCTCCAGTATCGGTCGCTCGCCACCACGAGAACCACCGCAGCGACGACGCCGATCGTCGCGAGCCGGCCTATGAGCGACATCGCGCGAAAGCTGAGGATGAAGAACAACGAGGTCGCAATCAGTGCCAGGAACCCGCCTCTGGACCCCGAACGGACGAACACCGCGCTGATCACGATCAGGCCGAGGATTGGAAACGCGCGCATCGTCCATGACCGCGCACTCATCGCCAGCAGCACACCCAACGGCATCACCGCGACCGCGACAGTCGCAAAGTCGTTGGCGTCGTAATAATAGAGGCGCCCCAGCCGCCACTGGTTCCCTTCGCCGAGCTCGAAATTCATGAGCACGACAACCGAGTAGACCGCGATCGCATAGAAGACAGCGCCGACCATGCGCTCGAGGTCGCGCGGTCCGCGAATCGCACCCGCAATGATGAACGTCATCAGCACGGTCTTCGACATCTCGCCGACGACGTAATCGAAGCTGTGACCGGCAACCAGCGCACCTGGGACGGACACCACCATCCATCCGAACAGCGCGAGCAGCCACGGCGTCGGGCCGCCGGACAGCCACGTCCAGCGGCGAACCGAAAGCCTGTCGCTACAGAACAGGATGATCGAGAGCAGACCCGCCGTAATCGCGGGTCGGACGACGTTCAGCGGTGGAAACAACTCGTGCACGCGGCCGACGGCCGTCAGGACGTAGACCGCCGTGCACACCAGAAGCAGGTCCCACTCTCGATCTAAGGTGGACGTCGTGGGCTGCGCTGACGGTGCAGCCGATGGCCACCCGCGAGTCGTGCGGGGGACAGCATCGACCAGAATCGAATCAGCGTCACTCATGAGAATCCTCGAAGACGGTCGGAAAATGATCCTGATTACCGGGTTCGGATTCCCGGAGACAGAAGGTCAGCACTGATGGCTGGAAGCCAATTGGGGTCGCACGTCAACCCACGTTCGGCCCGGTCACGGGCTCGACCGATGGATCCGTTCGGGAGCGCGCTGGTCCTGACATCTCGACGACGACGCCGTCCGACCGCGCCGAGCCCGAGAGCATGGCGGCGAGCTGACCGGTCAGGCTCCGGCCATCCCAGCGCCGGTACAATTCCGGATCGTTGCGCAGGTGCCTGTAGGCGCCGCTCGTAAGCAGGCCATCCAGGTACGTCTTCAACCCGGAGACATCGTTCGGAGAGAAACAGGTGCCACCGCCCGTCTCCTGGATCAGATCGGCGGTCGGTCCTGGCCCTGCCAGGGCCAACAGCTTCGAGCCCGATCCCAGGTAGTCGTAGATCTTGGCCGGCACGGCCATCCCATGGTTCGACGGCGCCAGCACAAGAAGGAGATGTGAGCGCTGCATTATTTGGGCGGCCTCGGTGTGCGGCAGACGCTCGATGATCTCCACCGCAGACTCGACGCCGTACCGCCGGGCCAGCGCTGCCGTTTCCAGCTGGCCGACGTAGCGGCAGTTGCCAATCAGCTTGATACGGACATCTCCGGGCCGCGCCTTCCCTTCTTTCTCGAGCGCGCTCAGCGCGGCGAAGAGCGGTTCGGGATTCCGGTCCAGATAAAGTGTGCCGGCGTAGGTGATCGTCAACCGATCGTATTTCTCGGGACGCCCGCCGAGGGCCAGGTGTCCCAGGTCGAAACCGTTCGGCAGGCATGTGAACTTGTCGCGGATGTGCGGGAACCGAGCCGTCATCGATTGCCGCATCGGCTCCGTGACGGTCAGCACCCGGTCCGCCTTGTTCATGACCATCGCCTCCATCCAGTGCTCGAGGCGCCGTGACAGCCACGACTGCGAATGGGCGGACCGTATGGCCAGCGATTCGCCCCAGGGATCCCGGAAATCGGCAATCCACGACACGCGGGTGAATATCTTTGCGATGAGGCCAACGAAGTGCACGGAGAAGGGCGGCGCAGATGTGAGGATGCAGTCGATACCGTGCCGCCGTATCAGGCGCACCGCGGTGATCGCGGCGAGGACGGACCAGTTCTTCTGTTCATCAGGCAGCAGAACGAACAGCGATCTGGCGTAGCGCCGCAATCGCTGAACGACGCCCTCGCGGCCGTTCGCTCGAACGGGCGTCTCGACCGCAGGCCGATCGCCGCTCGCACGTCCCGTTCGAAGATGCAGCACCTTGTGCTTGATCTGAGCGTAGACGTCGAAAATGCCCGACGGCTGGTGCGTCCTCGTGATCGGAACGGACTCCAGCCCTACCAGTCTGCCGTGATCGGTCCCCTCGTACTGGGGTCGATCGGCATCGTCAACCGTCAGCACGTACGGTCGCCAGCCGAACTCGGGGAGGAAACGCGCAAACCTGGAGATGCGCAGGCCGCCAACCGCTGCGCTCGGGGGGAAGTGATACGCCGCCAGCAGGATTCGCCGAGAAGACGTCGCCGGTGATACCGGCTCGCTCGGTGTGCTGCGGCGCCGATATGACAGCATGAGGCTACCTCCGCACGACCAACGCGGTGCTACCACGGGAGAAGCGGTAGCTCGACAGCGTGAACGTCTCGGTCACTTCCTGGAGCGCCGAGAAATTGAACAGAACGTTGTACGTGAGATAGGCGGCACAGCCGGCGAGTGATTCGAGCAGCAGGCGGCTGATTGGCCCCATTCCGTGCATGTACACGCCGGCAATGAGGACGACCGCAATCATCACGAGGCACCCCACGATCGGATGCCAGAGGCCGCTCATGTAACGGGCCCATCCGAGCTCGACGACTCGCAGCGTTCGGGCGGTGACGATGCCAAACAGGAACGGCCGCGTCAGCAACCACGCCAACGCCACGCCCTCGATCCCGGCGTAGCGCGCGCCTATGTAAAAAGATGGCGGCAGGACGATCGCCCCGAGCATCGTGTTCCCCAGCACCACTTGCGGTCTGCCCTTCGCCATCGCGAGGGGAGCGTGGATGGTCTCGATCGCGCGAAAGCACAAGACGACGCACAGAATCCTCAAGGGGAGCACGACCGGGAGCCACCTGGCGCCGAGAAATACGACGACGGCACTGTCGGCGACCAGAGAGAGCCCGATGAACATCGGGAACGTGACGAGCGCGACGAAGTTGACGAGTTTGAGGTAATGACGCTGCAGCGTCGCCGTGTCGTGCTGCACTGATGAGAACGAGGGAAAGGCGATCTCGTTGAGAATCGTGACGAACTTCTCCAGCGGCAACGACGAGTACTGAAAGGCCAGACTGTAATATCCGAGCTGTGTGGAACCGAGGACCTTCCCGATAATCGCCATGTCCGCAGTCGAGTAGACGTACCAGAGAAACCTCGAGGCGGTCACGTGGAAGCCGAAGTTCGTGAACAGCCCGACGTTGCGAAGGGAGAAGGAACGGTTGAACACCGGGGGGCGGTAAACGCAGTACAACACCGTGGTGACGAGCCGCAGAATCAGTGAGCCGAACACCAGACTCCACACGCCGTAGCCGAGCACCGCCAGCACCAGTGTCGAGACACCCCCTGCCAGGTTCCCCGCGATCTCGGCGGCGGCTTTCTCCTTGAATGCCATCTCCCGCTGCAGGATTGACGCGGAGGGAACGCCGATCCCATTCAAGAGAAACGCGATGGCCAGAACCCTGATGATCGCGACGAGCTTCGGCTCGCCGAAATATGCAGCCACGGGTGGTGCCAGCGGGAGCAGCACCGCGAAGAGCGCCACGTTGACGGCGACGATCACCCACCGCAGGTCGGAGAGTTGCTGCGCGCTGAGGTCGGTCCGCTGCACGATCGCCGCACCGAGACCGATTTCGTTGAACAGGTACAGGACACCGGTAAACAACACCGCCATCCCCATCAGCCCATAGTCCTCGGGCGACAGCAGACGGACGACGATGACGGTGATGATCCAGGTGATGATCTGGCCGGAGAGCCTGGTTGCAGTCAGCCAGACCACACCCTCGATCACGCGCGCCCTCAGCGGCCGGCCACTCACCGCGGCCGGCTGCATCGAAGCCGAAGGGATCTCGAGGCCGTCAGTTGTTGTGGCTCGTTCTTCAGTGAACATCGGTCCCACGTCAAAGCGCAGGCGCCCGAAATCAGTTGGCAGACGCGACAGTGTTGGCGCCAATCAGATGGCACTCCGCGATCGAGTTCACAACGTAGCGCGCCTGCTCCTCGGTCAGCTCAGGGTGCACGGGCAGCGCAAGCGTCGTCTTCGCGGCTCGCTCGCTCTCGGGAAAGTCGCCGGTCTTGTGTCCGAGGCTGGCAAAGCATTCCTGCAGATGCATCGGCACCGGGTAATACACTTCGGTCCCGATCCCGCGCTTCTTCAGTTCCGCCTGCAGCTCGTCGCGCCGGTCGACGCGGACAACGTACTGGTTGTAGATATGACGGTCGGTGGCGATGACCGGAACGACTACTGGAGAATTGGCGTCACTGCCGCTGACGAGACCGGCCTCCGAGAACAGGCGATCGTATCGTTGGGCATTGCGCTGCCGCGCCGCGGTCCACGCGTCCAGGTGCCGCAGCTTTGCCGTGACGACTGCCGCCTGGAGCGCATCGAGTCGGAAATTGCCGCCGACGACTTTGTGAAAGTACTTGGGCTTTGAGCCGTGCGCGCGCAGAACGGAAAGCTTCGACGCGCGGTCGGCATCGTTGGTCACGACCATTCCGCCGTCGCCGGCCGCACCCAGGTTCTTGGACGGAAAAAACGAAAAACAGCCGTAGTGCCCGATCGATCCCGCGCGTTTGCCCCGATGCTCGGCGCCGATTGCCTGGGCCGCGTCCTCGATGACAACAATCCCGTGGCGATCCGCGATCCGCATCACCGCGTCCATATCCGCCATCTGGCCGTACAGGTGCACGGGGATAATTGCGCGCGTCTGCGGCGTCACACGAGCCTCGACTTGCGCCACGTCCAAGTTGTAGGTCACCGGATCGATGTCGACCAGCACCGGCGTGGCGCCCAGACGTGCGATCGCACCAACTGTCGCGAAGAACGTGTACGTCGTCGTGATGACCTCGTCGCCGGGGCCGATGTTCTCTGCCATCAGGCACGCCAGTAACGCATCGCTGCCCGACGACACGCCAACGCCGTACGCGCAACCAGAGTAGCGGGCTATCGCTTTCTCGCACTCCTCGACTTTCGGACCAAGGATGAAGTGCTGCGATTCCATGACCCCGGCGATCGCCGCATCGAGGTCGGCTTTGATGGTCGCGTACTGCGCTTTGAGATCAAGCAACGGAACGTTCATTCTTCGTGTCCTTTTTGAGTTGACGATACGTCTTCTTGCCCGTGCTCAGCTCCGCGGGCAACGGTGCCTCTTCTTCGAGATCCAGGCAGCGCAGTACCCCGGGCGCGGTTTCCTTGTATCGGTATGTGCTTTCGGGGCACCGCATGATGCCGGAGGTGTCTGGCGCTCCGAGACGATGCCCGTGCCGGCTCATCCAACCCACCTGGCGTCCGGGATTGCCAATCACCAACGCGTAGTCAGGCACATCCTTCGTCACAACGGTGCCCGCACCAATGAAGGCATAGCGACCGATCGCGACGCCACACACGATCGTGGCATTCGCGCCGATCGAACACCCGCGTCGGAGGACCGTCGGTTCGTACAGCGAGTGCCGGTTCACTTGCGATCGCGGATTGCTGACGTTCGTGAGAACGCAGGAAGGCCCGAGGAACACGTCGTCTTCGACCAGCGTGCCGGTGTAGATCGAGACGTTGTTCTGGATCTTGACGTTACTGCCGATCACCACGCCGCTGTCGATGTTCACGTTCTGACCGATATTGGTGCGCGACCCGATCCTGGCCCCCTTCATCACATGCGAGAAGTGCCACACTTTCGTGCCGGCGCCGACCTCGGCGCCCTCGTCGATGTAGGCGGACTCGTGCGCGAAGTAGGGCAGCTGTGGCGTCTTCTCGGACGTCGCCAGGTTCGAATGACTCTGGAGGGCCCGCTGGCATGCATCGAGCACGCGCAACACACGGAGTCCTTCAGCGCCATCGCTGACCGGCGGCTTCCGCGTCGCCACCGCCTCGAGGAACTGCTGGCATTCGGCTCGCAGCGGCTCGCCGCTCTCGAGCGGGACGATTTCGGCCTCTGCTTTCACCGCCGTTGGAATGCGGTTCTTCCATTCCACCCGGTGTGGATAGAGCACGAGCTTGTGCTCCGCCATGTCGTCGAACACCGCCATCTTCGTCGAACCGACGACGACGAGCTTCTGCTCCTTCACCGGATGCAACCAGCTCACGAAGATGTGGCCCTGGACGCCGCTCGGAAAATCGAAATGACTGAGCGTGACGTCGACGACATCCTGATTCAAATAGGCGTTGCCCTGACACGACACGTAGCTCGGCATCTCGTTCAGCAGCGCGAGCATCACCGAAATGTCGTGGGGTGCGAAACTCCAGAGAATGTTCTCTTCGGTGCGAATCTTCCCGATGTTGAGACGATTCGAGTAGATGTAGGTGAGCTTGCCGAGAGCACCACTCTGAATCAGTTCCTGCAGCTTGAGGATGGCGGGGTGATAGCGCAGGATGTGACCGACCATCAGGATGCGGCCCTTCGCATTCGCCAGTTGGACCAGCTGCTCACCATGACGGACGTCGATCGCCAGCGGCTTCTCGACGAGGACATCCTTGCCGGCCTCGAGCGCCGCCTTCGCCATCTCGAAGTGCGTGACCGCCGGGGTCGCGAGCGCAACCGCGGTGATCGCGGGGTCGGCGAGCAGGGCGCTGTACTCGCGATAGAAGGAGACCGCGGGATATTGCGCGCGGCACTCCCGTTCCACGCCTTCGCGATCATCACAGAGCGCGGCAACAGCGCCGAGTTGATGAAAATTCCGGACGAGATTCTTGCCCCAGTAACCGACTCCCACCACTCCGACCCTGACCTGGCTTGCGGGTTCTGATTGCGTTTCCATGTCGATGTCTCCGTGACCGCGAGTATTACGATGCCGATTCGGCGACGACAGAGGGGCCTACTAAATCCACGAGATCCACACATCGCGACGCTGCATGACCGTCGCCATACAGCAAGGGGCGGATGGTCGGCGGCTCGAACCGCCGCACGGCGTCGATGATGCTCGCCTCGTCCGCCCCGACGACGCGATTCCAACCGGCTGCGACCGTTTCAACCCATTCGGTCTCGTCACGCAGCGTGATGCACGGCACGCCCAGCCAGTACGCTTCCTTCTGGAGACCCCCCGAATCCGTCAGGATCGCCCTGGCGCCCGCCGCCACCGCCACCATCTCGAGGTAGCCAAGCGGATCGATGAGACGCACATGCGGCTTCAGCACGTGTCCCGCCGTCCCGATCACCTTGCGTGCTCGGGGGTGCACTGGAAAGACCATCGGCTCTTCGATCGCATTGAAAGCCGACAGGATGCTCGCGAGGCGACTCGGGTCGTCGGTGTTCTCGCCCCGATGCAACGTGACCAGCAGATATCGACCGCGTTCGAGTCCTAGCTGGCTCAGGATCGCCGGAGCACCCGTGGAGACGCGGCTGCGAGCCCAATTCAGCACGTCGAGCATCACGTCACCGACGAGATGAACGTTCCTGACCACGCCTTCCGCCGCCAGGTTGTCGATCGCCGTCTGGCTCGGACAGAGCAGCAGCTCAGAGAGATGGTCGGCGACGACCCGATTGAGTTCTTCAGGCATCCGACGGTTGAAGCTTCGGAGGCCGGCCTCGATATGCACGATCGGAATGCAGAGCTTGGCGGCCGCTAACGCACCAGCGACCGTGGAGTTCGTGTCGCCGTAGATCAGCAGGGCGTCCGGCCGCTCGGACAACAGTGCGCCCTCAATGCCCTTCAACATGGCGGCCGTCTGCTGCGCGTGCGTGCCCGATCCGACGTCGAGGTTCACATCCGGTCGGGGCAGTGGCAACCCATCGAAGAAAATCCCCGACATCTCGTAGTCGTAATGCTGGCCGGTGTGCAGCAGGATTTCCTGATGGCGCTGCCGCAGGACTCGACTGACGGCCGCGGCTTTGACGAACTGGGGCCGTGCCCCGACGATGGTCAGAATCTTCACTGAAGGATGTCAGCGCGCCCGTAGATCCGCCGCCGGCGTAGCCTGTCGCCGTGTCGCCGAGGCACTCCACTCGCGCAGTCGGCCAAGGGGTGTGCGCACGTCGACGTAGGGATCGTCACGGTAGACGAACAAGATCCAGATCAGACCGAACACGATGGTCATCGCGACTCCGGCGGCGATGAAGCCAACCGGACCGACGACCCCGAACCACTCCTTGAACCAGAACAGCAGCGCCAGCACTGGCACGGCACCGAGCGCGGCACGTGGGACCACGTACTGCACGTACTCGAGCAGGCCCACCTTCAACTCGCGACACGCGATCCCGATGACCACCACGCCGAAGAGCACGTTGGGGACCGCGGTGCCGATCGCGACGCCAGTCAGACCCAACGGCCGCGCCAGTACCGCGCTCATCAGGAGGTTGACTACGCCGGCTGCCAGGAAGACGACCGTCGGAACACGCGGCTTGCCCAGCCCCATCAGGATCGGCAGCGCGACCCCACGTGCCGGCAGGAAGACGAAGCACGAGGCAACGAGCATCTGCAGGACGGCTCCGGACGCCTCCTGGTACTCCGGTGAGATCCACCATCCGACGAACCGCGGACCGAGGACCAACAGGAACAGTCCGGCGGCAATCGACAACGACAGCGACGCCTTGGACCACCTGAGGAACACCTCGCGCAGCTCCTCGGCGCGGTTCTGCGTCGAGAGCGAGGTCGCCATCGGCGCGACCACCGCCGCAATGCCGATGACGAATTCGACCAGGTAGACGACGAGGCTGTTCGCGATGGCGTAGTACGGAATCAATCCGACGCCCAGCAGCGCCCCGATGACGATGGCGTCGGTTTCGAAGCTGAGACGACCGCCGCCGGCCATCAACAGCACGAACACGCTGAACGACAGGATCTGCCGCATCATGCGCCAATCGAACAGGCGCAAATTGATGCGGATGTAGGAGTAGCGGAGACGCACCAGCGCCCACGACGCCGTGAAATCGAACGCGAGCGCCACCAACTGGATGACCGCGAGGAACGTCAGCGACGGGCGCAGCGGCAGCACCCAGATGGTCAGCGCGAACCGCAGCAGCAGCGTGCTCACGCGGACCAGATTCCTCGGCACGAAATCGTGATGGGCGAACAGGATGCCTTCGGGCAGCAGCGCCACGAAGCTGAGCGACATGTAGACGACCATCAGCGCACAGGCCGCGTAGGCGTCGGTCCGATAGTTCGAGGGGATGTCGTAGAACAGGAACATTCCCCACAGCGCACCGCCAATGAGGAATGCGGCGCCGGCCAGAACGAGATACAGCCCCGCGCACGTACCGATCGTCTGGTTCGACTTGGTCCAATCCTTCAGGCTCAGGTGCTGTCCGAGGAAACGCACGAGCGCCATCGGCACTCCGAGCGATATCAAGCTCAGATATCCCGTGATCGCGTTGACCAACGTCCAGGTGCCGTAACCGTCCCCTCCGAGCGTGTGCAGCACGATCGGCGTCGTGATGTAGCTCAGGAGGACGTTGACGACGATCAGTACCCAGTTACTTCCGACGTTACGTAGCACGATGCATCCGTGCGGGCGTCGACGCTTCTGCCTAGAGCAAGGTCGAACCCGAATTGGTAGGGATGGGGATGCCAGGTGGAGATCGGCACACGAGGAAGATGGAACGGATCCGTCCCGCGGGTAATCGTGCCCCCGAACGCCGCACAACAGCAGCGGAACCCGGAGGCTTTGACGAGCGCGCGATTGGCTTCGGTCAAATGCTCGCGCCCGCCGTAGGGATACGCGAACGATTCCACGCGCGCTCCGAGCGCTTGCTCGAGGTCGTCGCGCGCTCCCTCGATCTCGATTCGTGCGATCGGGGGCTGAACCGTACCCAGGTCGACGTGGGTGCGCGTGTGGGCGCCGATGTCAAACCCGAGACGATGCAGGGCGATGACCTCGTCCCACGTCATCCAGGGATACTGCACGCCCCGCCGAAGGTCCCAGAACGGCACGACACTCGTGCCGATCCATCGCGACACGACGAAGAACGTCGCCGGCAGTTCCAGCCTCGCCAATATCGGGGCGGCGTTGAGCAAGTTGTCCCGATAGCCGTCATCGAACGTAATGGCGAGGGCACGGCTCGGCGTCGTCCCGCGCTCGAGCATGCTCACGAGATCGCGGAGCGAGACGACGTTGAAGAAGCGCTTGAAGAACTCGCAGTACTCCTCGAACGTACGTGTATCGACGGTCAACCCGTCCGAGCGATCCGAATCGTCGCGGACGCGGTGGAACGCCACGATCACGGCCTCGTGCCTCATCAGCAGCGCGTCGAGGCGCACGGCGAAGAGACTTCGGCCGAGCAGGCTCTTCAGGGTGCTCATTCAGCGGCTCGCGGTGCGGTTGCCGACCGCCAGACAGATGGCATCGACGGCCTGAGTGATGTGGTCGAAACACACCTCGAACGCCCGGTCGTCGCCGTTGATTGGATCGGCAATTTCCATCGGCGTCGAGGGTGCGAGTGACGTCAGGAGATGGATCTTCGGGCGGGCCTCGGGAAACCGCTCCCGCAGGGCCACCAGTTGGATCAAATCGACGGCGAGCACGACATCGCTGGCCTGCATGGCGGCCGCAGACACGCGCGAGGCAGTGTGGTCATGAAGATCGACCTGCCGTCGCCGCGCGAGTCGCAGCGCGATCGGATGGGCCGACCGCCCGGGAAGCGCTTCGACGCCGGCGGACACGATGCGCCGATGGTCGGCGTCGTTCAGACGCTGCTGCAGCAATCGCGCCGCAAACGCACTGCGGATGATGTTGCCGTGACACACCACCAGTAACTGCGTGGCAGTGCGCAGCGCCTGCACCAGCGCGGCGGGATCGCGGCGAACCTGCGCCGTCGAGCGGCGGGCGATCTCGCAGGCGACCTTCAGCCGCGCGCGTTCCACCACGCTCCGCACGACCGCCGTCAGCAGCGACCCGACGCCCGGCCGCGGCTTGTCGGCCGATTCCAGGATCGATGAACCGGTATCGAACATCGAGCTCACCTGTGTGTTCTCGCGCGGTGCGACGACATCGGTGCGAGGCTTCGATAAACGTTGAGGAGCGCCGCGCCGCTGCGCTCGTGCGAGAAGGCTCGTTCGACGGTCTGTCGTGCGCGCGCACCGAGCCGCGCCGCATACTCGCGGTTACGCATCAGCTCGAGACAGGCCCGCGTCAGCCCGCCCTCATCGCCGGGCGGCACCAGCAGACCGTTGATGCCGTGTTGAATCACTTCGGGAATACCGCCGACGTCCGACGCCACCACCGGACGCGAGAGCGCCATCGCCTCGAGCAGTGACATCGGAAGGCCTTCGCTGTGCGAAGGCAGCACGAAGATGTCGAGCGCCGCCATCACGTCGTAGATGTCGCGGCGCGATCCGGGGAACAGGCAGGCGTGGCCGACCTCCTGCGCGTGCGCCGACGTCCGCAGCTCCTCGTGCAGCGGCCCGTCGCCGACGATCAGCATGCGCGCGCGCGCGTCCACCTGCAGCAGTCGCTTCGTGACGGGCAGCAGATGCGCGTGGCCCTTGACGACGTCCAGCCGGCCGGCGGTGCCGATCAACGGCGCGGTCGGATCGATGCCGAGCTCCAATCGCACGAGCATGGGGTCGCGACTGGGCACGATCCGGCTCAGATCGAGGCCGTTATGGATGCACGTGACCATCGTGGCCGGGTATCCCGAGTCCCAGAGCGTCTCGACCATGCGTTGCGACACGGCAATCACGAGATCGCAGAGATTCTGCTGCGTGAGCCGATCGAGTCCGTCGTACACCTGGCTCTTGATGTGGCGCCAGCCCCGCTCCGGCTCCACCAGACCGTGAATGGTCCGCACGACGCATGGCACGCCGGCCATTCGTGCCGCGAGCGTGCCCAGGATGCCGTCCTTGTACTTGTGCACGTGGACGAGATCGCACGGATGCTCACGGAGTACGCGCCGCAGCCCGAGCAAGAGACCCAGCAGGCTCGTCCGCGTCTCGTCGATGACGATGACGGTGACGTCGAGCCGCCGCAATTCATCGGCGAGGCGGCCATCGTTCAGCAGTACGGCGGTGATGCGCACGCCAGGTTGCTGAACCAGGTACGCGATCGACGCCGTCACTTGGCTCTCGGCGCCGGCCCAGAGATCGCCGCTGATGATGTGGCAGAGATGCAATGCCGGCGACGACCTGACGGCTTCCGAGCGACGCTCGTGACGTTCGGCGACGACCTGGGTGGACATCAGCGTCCCCGCTCGACGCGCACGTGCGTGTCGACGGCCACCTTCGTCATCGGCCGCCGCGTCCGGCGGGCGACCGTGCCAGCGAGCGACCGTCCGTAGTGCCACAGCTCGTGCCATGCCGGGGCGAGGTCGTCGCGCCGGACGAGCTCGTTGCGCACGCCAGGTGCGCTCGCTCGGATGAACTCGAGCGCCGCGCGCAGGATCGACGTCTCACCATCGGCGGCGATGCGATCGCGGCCCGAGACGCGCAGCAGCAGATGCTCAACGTCACCCAGCCACCACCGAGTCCTGCGGCCGACGGCGTAGGTGTCGGGCAGCGCGGGGCGGCCCCCGAGCGCCAGTTGGCAACTCAGAAACGGAAAGTCCACGCCAGCGTCGATCGCAAGCTGCAGCGATCCCCAGAACCGGCCGTTGACTTCCATGAGCACCGGCGTCCCGGTCTGCCGGTCCTGCTTGTATTCGAGCATGGCGACGCCGTGCCATCCGAGCGGCTCGAGCAGACGCCGCGCCTGTTCGCGCAGCTCCGGGTCGACCGGACGGCTCTCCGCCAGCACGCTCACGCCGCCCGACGGCGGCCGCTCTCGCAACCGCGCATGCTGGAACGTCGTCAGCACACGGCCGCGCTCGCAGAGCACGAACACGCCGATGCCACGGCCGACGATGCGCTCCTGGACGAGCGAGGGGTACGACGCGAGATAACTGGTCCCCTGATAGAGCTTCAGCAGCTCGCCGCGCGTCGAGACGTAGTGCACGCCACAGCCAAGCCAGCCGTCGGGCGTAGGAATCCGCGACCGCGTCGCCTTGACCACCGCGGGAAACGCGATCCGGTCCTGAACGGTTCTGAGCGTCGCGATGCCATCGACGAAGTGCGTTGCCGGGATCGCGATGCCGCATTTGTCAGCGCGCCGCAGCAGCGCCCCTTTGTCGGTCACGCGCTCGAACGCGTCGAAGGGCGGGACGGCCAGCGCCGTATGCGCGCGCAGCGCATCCTGATTTCGCGCAATCGCATACGTCGTGACGTCGGTGACCGGCATCAGCACGTCGATCCGCTCGCGCACGACGAGGCGTTCGATGAAGCGGTCGAACGCATCGGGCTCCCGGTACGGCGAGGGATACGTGATCCGGCGGGCACAGTACCGGGACGACGCCGCAAGCGGCCGCTCATGCTGCTCGCCGACGATCACCGACAGGGCACGCCGGCCGAGGGATCGCGTCACCGCGAGCGCGGCCCGCTGATCTCCATCCAACACGAGCACATTCATGAGCGTGGTTTCGCGTGGCCGGTCCTCCGGCCTGGTGGACATCGTCAATCGACCAGACGGGTTCGCTGGTCTACTGAATGAGGTACTTCCGGACGCGAGGTCCGAGATGCCGGGTGACACCGAGCGGGAGCGCTCTCCAGAGTTGGATGAACGTTCCTTTGCCTGCCTCGAACGTCCGCGTCGTCCGCCGATGGACCGCCACCGGAATCGTGTACCAGAAGAGCGGCTCTTCTTCCGCTCCCCACTGGCGTTTGAATCGATAGGTCCCTGAGCCGCGCGTCGAGCGGCCGAAATCGAAGCGGCCGAACCCGTCGCGACATGCACCGCGAATCGTCTCCCAATACAGCAGCATGTTGGGGGAGAGCGATCGGTATTCGGTCAGACACGACGCCCACGGGACGGTGAGGACGTCGCCGGTCGCCAGCGCGACCAGTCCGCCGATCGTCGTGTCCCCTTTGCGCACGATCATCACGCGTGCGCGATCGCGAAACGCCTCCACCATCGTCGTGAAGAACGACTTCGCGTGCACCGGCGAACCGAGCTCACGCATGCGCGAGGCGAACACGGAGTAGAACGCGTCGACGTGCTCGACGCCGCCGCACTCGACTGAGAGACCCGAGCGCTCGGCTTTACGAATCTCGCTGCGCGCGCCGCGATCGAGGGCACGCCAGGCGACGTCGGCATCCGGCGTCAGCGTCAGCACGAGATTGACCTTGTGCTCTCGCGGCGGCGGCGACGTCAGCCCGAGCCGCCGCGGCGATCGCAGTTCCACCAGACGTGCGCCGGCCTCCGCCGCTTCGTCGACGAGCCTGGTAATCAGCGATTCGATGAGCTCAGCCGAGGCCGCGGTCGGTCCGCCGCCGTCGAGAAACGGCATCGACGTCACGACGTCGCCGATGAACGGCCGGCGGACGATGAAGGCCGGCAGCAGCGCGCGTCGCCCGGCTGCGTCCTCGGCGCCGAGGTACAGCGGGTGATGGCCATAGACACGGCGAATCACGTCGGCCCACTGCGGCGCGTGCGCGAGATCGGGACGAGGGTCCGCGGCGAGGGGCCAGCTCTCGATCGCGTCTGGAGGCAGCCGCGTGACGCTCACTGTTGAAGGAAGCACCATCATGCACGGGCGCGAGGCGTTGTGAATTCGAACGGGCTGGCGACGGGCGGCGCCACCGGCATCGGGTAGTGGTCGAGCACGTCGCGAACGGTGCTGAAGTGGAACTGTGCGAACAACTGCGACAGCTTCGCGACCTGTTTCTTGACGCCGACGTAATGGCGGAACGCATCGCGCCACGGCATCGGCGGGCGCGGCTGGTCAGGATCGAGCTCCCACGGATGCAGATAGAACATCACCGGCTGCCCCTCCGCGGTGTTGACGCGCTGGATGCCGAGCCGGAACAACGCATACGGCGCGAGCCGGAAATAGCCGCCGCCGCCGATCGGCAGGTTCCATCCGAGCACGCGCGCCGTGCTGATCGGGAATTCGATCAAACTCGACGTCCCGTCGCGCCAGATCTCGTAAGGGAAACGCGGCGCCGTGTGCACGCCGTAGCGATCGTGGACGATCGGGTAGACGCTCGAATCGTAGCGGAAGCCCTCTTCGAGCAGGATCTGAAACGCCCAGCCCTGCTCGCGTCCGATCGAGAAGTTCGGCGCACGATACCCGACGATCGGTTCGCCGATGACGTCCTCGATGCATTGCTTCGCTCGGCGGACGTCGTCTCGAAACTCGCCCGGCGATTGCTGGTGGACGTCCGTGTGCCGATCGCTGTGACAGCCGACCTCGTGACCGTGTTCGGCGATTCGCCGGACCACGGCCGGATGCAGCGCCGCCACTTCGCCGAGCACGAAGAACGTCGCTTTCGCTCCATGCTCCTGCATCAGCGCGAGCAACTGGTCGGTGTTCTGCTCGACGCGGCTCTCGAACGTGGCGATGGGAATGCCCTGCGTGCCGCGTCTGAAGATCGCCGCGTGGTAGTACTCCTCGACATCGACGGTCAACGCATTGGAGATGGTGCTGGCTCTCGTGTGACTGACGGCAGTGGTCACGTGAACACCGGATCGGTTGTCAGAACGTTCGGTCGTAGCAACACTGACGGGGGACGGACCGACCTTGCCCGTCACGTGGCTGACGATCGCGCGCCTGTCTCCGTCGGTCAGCCAGTGGTGTGTGGGAATCGTCAGCAGGTGATCCGCCGCGAACGCCGCGCGCGGAAACTGCTGGCCGGCGAAGCGCCCGGCGATCTGAGGAATCTCGTTGACCGCCGTCGGGTAGCCGGCGGCGATCCCCAGACCGTGTCGACGCGATTCGTCGAGCACTCGTCGCTTGTCCTCAGTCGTCGCCGCGAAGACCGGCAGGCGCAAGTACGGATGGTTGCCGTGTGATGGCCATCCAAACCCGAGGCGCCGGCGCAGCTCCAGCGCGTTCTCCCTGCGTGTGCGACGGGAGCGCTGCATCCGAATCCGCATCCGGCGCATGAGGCCGGCCTGCAATCCAGACAGGCGTCGCGGCGTCACCCGCGTCGGAAAGATGGTGTCGCCGAGACGAAGAAACGGCAGGCCCGCGGGAATCCAATACAGGCTCGGCCGAATGAACAGCGACATCGCCACGACCTTCATCAGGCCGGCCACGGCGCTCGTGAGCCCCGATGATGGAACCGCCGCGTAGACCTGCTCGACCGCGCTTCCGATCGTCGGACAATTGGTGACGATCACGCCGCCGTCACCACAAGTGACCTGCTTGCCTCGGCCGAGGCTGAAGATGCCGACGTCGCCGAACGTGCCGAGCATCTGGCTGTTGAATTTCACACCCATGGCCTGCGCCGCATCTTCGACCATATAGGCGCCGTGAGACTGACAAACCGCACGCACGCGGGCGAGGTCGGATGGAACGCCGAACAAGTGATGCGCGATCACGCACAGCGTTCGGTCGTTGACGACGCGCGCCAGCTGCGCGTGATCGAAGTCGAACGACGATGGCTCGAGGTCGCACAGCACCGGCCGTAGTCCAGCCGCGATGACGGCGGCCGGCACCGTGTAACAGGTGTAGGCCGGAAGCACCACGTCGGTCCGCCGCGACAGCGATGCCAGCGCCTCGAGCGCCACCGTGAGCGCGGCCGTCCCCGATGACAGCAGGAACACCTGGCGCACGCCGAACGTGCGCGCGATCTCCGCCTCGAACGAGGACAACGCCGGCTCGGGATGACGCATGCCGCGTAGCCCGTGCCACAGGTCTGCCGGGCCGAGCGGCGCGGCCGCCGGCGGGAGGGTGCGTCCGATTCTCATGCGGATTGTCGCTGCGTCGCGCCGATGCGCTGTTCGAACAAGCCCTTCAAACGCACGCGATCGACCTTGCCGTTGCCGCCGACGGGCAGTGCATCGGAGGGCATCCAGTGCACCGGCAACATGTAGCTGGGGACCAGGCGACTCAGTTGGCGCCGCAGCGTGATCGGACTACATGCCCCCGCCGCTTTCGGAACGTAGGCGCAGCAGATCAACGCGCCGTCCAGACCGCTGTGGTCGAGCGCCACGATCGCGGAGTCTTTGACGGCGTCGATGCTGCTCAACGCCGACTCGATTTCGGCCAGCTCGACACGATACCCGCGCGTCTTGATCTGTCCGTCACGTCGTCCCTCGAGGTGCACGACGCCGTTGCCGTCGATGCGTGCCCGATCGCCGGTACGAAACAGCCGCTGCTCCGGATGTTGGGGATGACGGACGAATGCCGCATTCGTCTGCGCGATGTCGCCCCAGTAGCCACGCGCCACGCCGACACCGCCGACGTAGAGATCGCCGACCGCGCCGGCCGGGAGCGACTCGAGCGCCGGCCCGAGCACGAGCAGTTCCTGCCCCGTGCACGGCGTCCCGATCGGAATCGACGCTGGTGCGTCACCACCGGCGGCAACCGTGTAGGAGGCGCTCACGATGCCGGTTTCCGCGGAGCCGTACAGGTGTGTGAACGCGACGTGAGGCAGCCGCGTCGTCCAGTGGGCCAGCGATGACCGCGACAGCGAATCGCCGGCCCAGACCACACGCTTGAGCGCCGGAAAGTCGCCAACGAGATCGAACTGCGCCATGTGCGACAACACGGATGGCACCGAACACCAGTGCGTGATCTCCGACGTGCCGATGAACGCCGCCAGGTTGTTCGGGAGCACGCTGACGAGCGGCGGAACCAGATGGAGCTGCGCTCCGACCGCCATCGCCGCGAACACGTCGAGCAGCGCCAGGTCGAGATGCAGCGGCGAGTGACACGACAGGCGATCTCCAGACTCGAGGCCGAAGGACCGCGTCGCCCACGCGGCCGTGTGCATCACGTTCGCATGGGTGAGGACGACGGCCCTGGGCGCCGACGACCCCGATGTAAAGACCACGTGCGCCGCATGGAACGATCGGTTGCGCACGCGAACGGGATCGGCGGGGTACACCGAGAGGTCCTCGACGCGGAACTCGACGTTCAGGGCGCGCGGCGCTGTCTGATCGAGCCATCCAATCGACAGCCGGCCCGGTGGCTCCGCTGCAACGATTTCGCCGAGGAGCGGCTCGATCTCCCCGCCGGCCAGCATCCATCTGATGCCACAGGTCGTGATCATCCGGTGCAACCGCGCGCTCGGGCTTGCCGGGTCGAGCGGAACACAGATGCCGTCGGCTTTGTAAATGCCGAGCAGACTGGCAATCGCGACGGGCGATTTCGGCACCAGCA
>Ga0207428_10000389_pt1 | contig 54953 bp, 55 predicted proteins | sample RhiMethybrSRZTD1_FD_187600 | JGI IMG/M metagenome (GOLD analysis project Ga0207428, IMG submission 187600) | Populus rhizosphere microbial communities from Tennessee, USA - Rhizosphere MetaG P. TD hybrid SRZTD1 (SPAdes) (version 3) | ecosystem: Host-associated > Plants > Roots > Rhizosphere >...
CTCGAGATCCTCGGCGAGCATCTCGGCAAGCAGGATCGCCTCCCTCTCCGGGTCGTCCGTCGCCGCGAGCCGCTGCAAGAGGCGCCGTCCGGCACCCGGGACGATCACGTCCGCGGCCGCGACGAGCGCCCGCGCGACGACGGTGACGTCGGCGGCCGACCGTCGGGCCCTGAACCAGGCGACGACCCGATGGGGCGCAGATGCCCACTGCTCGGCGAGGATGGTCTTTCCGTACCCGGGCGGCGCGACGAGCACCCGGACCCGCGCATCCGACCGGTCCAGCGCACGAATCAGTCGGGGGCGCTCGATGATCCGGCGTGGGCGGATCCTCGGCTTCCGTGGCTCGCCTGCCATCGGGATGGGTCGTGAGCGTACTCCATCCGACTCGGGAAGAGTTGAACGCCCGCGGCCGGCGTGGGCGGGCCGCGGGCGTCTGCCGTCAGCGGCTCCGTCGGGGGCGGAGCCTGACGAGGGCGGGGACGTATGGGTCCTCACCGGTCAGCAGGCGGTACGCGGCCGGAATCTGTCTCCGCCGCGTCACGCCGAGCTTCACCCGCAGCACGTCGCTGTGTGCCTTCGCGGTACGCGATGAGATCCCGAGGGATTGCCCCACCTCGTCGTTCGAGCAGCCGGCCGCGATCAGCGCGACGACCTCGCGCTGGCGGTCGGTCAACGGCGCGTCGGGAGCGGTGATCGTCCTCGTCATGGCGACGATTCTCCTATCCCTCGGCCGAGGGATCCATTGGTCGCCGGGCGTAACCCGGGGCGTAACCAGACTAATCGCCGACGCGCTCGAGCGAGCGCGCCTTTGCGGCGGCGTACTCCTCCTCGGTGAGCAGATCGTCGGCACGCAGCCGCGCGAGCCGCTCGAGCTCCTCCACCCCGGTCGGGCCTGCGGGCGCCTGCCGCCATGGGACGGACGGTCTCGGGATGGAGATGCCCTCGCCCTCGCCCTCTTCCGCCATCTCCAGGGCAACCTGACGGCGCGTCAACTCGAAGCCGAGCGCCGCGAGCACGACGAGGATCCCCGCGGTGAGGAAGCGATGGAGCGGCAACGCCCACACGACGAGCAGCAGAACGGCGGAGAACACGCCCCATGCAAGGGCGGGTCGCGTGAGCCACGGGCCCACCGTGTGGCGGAGGCGGCGTGCGCGGGTGCCGCTCCCGGTGATCCACGCGCCGAGGGCGACGATCACGCCGACGACGACGACGACCCATGCGGCCTCGGCGAGGCCGTCGGAGAGGATGGTCCAGAACGCGGAGACGGCCGGGCGCACCGAGTCCGACTGGGTCAGGTTGTCGACGAGGTACGAGCCGGCGACCCGACGGATCACGAGCAGTGCGATGCCGGCGATGATCAGGCCGATCCCGATCGCGCGCACCTCCCGGCGGCGACGGCCCGGCACGAGCCACAGCGCGACTGCCCAGCAGATGATCGCGGGAATCCAGACCCAGTCCGCGACGACCTTCAGCCCCTGGGTGACCGTCTGCGCGGTCCCGAGGTTGTCCGCCTCCAGGAGCGTGATCCGCGCGGCGTCGGGCGGGAGCTGCTGATCGAGGTTCCCGAGAAAGCCGAAGCGGTCGCCGAGCTGAACGACGAGCGGGCGGAGGTCGAGCACGACCTTGCCGTCGCTGGTCTCGAGCCGCGGCGTGTCGTCTTCGAGCACGCGCTTGACCTGCGCCTGCGCGAGCGACGACGCATCGACGAACAGGCTCTGGACGCGCGGTCGGGCGAGCAGCTCCTGCGCCCCTCGGTCGATCGCCTCCCGGCCGAGCCCGGCCAACGGGGCGGCCAGCGGCTGGAGATTGTCCGGGAGCCGCTGCTGGAGGACTCCCGCCACGTCGACGTTCGAGTAGAGCTGGTCGACCATCGCCGCCGCGACCTGGTTCCGGATGTCCTCGTTCGCGATGAGCTGCTGCGACGTCGAGCGGAACGTGTCGCGATCGAGCGCCTCCCGGCGGACGAAGTTCGCAAGCAGGCTGACCATGACGAGCAGCACGCCCAGGACGACGAGCGCACGCGCGGCGATGATGCGGGTGCGGCTCGGTCCGGACGGAGCCGGTGGTGCCGGTGTGGGGACTGGGTCGTCCGTGGTGGTCATGTGACGGATTCTCCTTCCATCGCTGGCTCTGCTTCCTGGCCGCGTCGCCGTCCGTCGACGTCGCCCTCCTCGCCTGCGCCCGGCGCCTGCCCGTTGAGCTCGGCGCGCCAGCCGCGAAGGAGGGCGTTGACCGAGGCCGCGCCGATGAGCGGCTCCCCGGGCATGGCCAGCCTCGCGGGATGGAGGACGAATGCCTCGGTCTGGGGCCCGCCGAGCCCTCCATGGAAGGAGATGAGCTCCTCGAATGCGCACCCTTCGTCGAGGTCGGGGTCGTAGAACGAGCCGACCATGATGTCGGCGACGTGGGCGAACCCGTCGGTCCGGCGCAGATGGCCCGGGGCGTTCGGTGAGTAGTGCGCCAGGGGATCTTCCCCGTCGACCTTCCCAGCCTCCAGGAAGCGCTTCCCGTCGGCGCCGATCGCCAGCGCCCCGTGCTCCGAGGAGCGCACGAGCAGCCAGCCGACGTGTGGGTGCGAGGCGAGCGTGTCGATGAGCCGGGGATGGCGCTGGTCGATCTCCTCGAGCGTCATCCGGCGCGGCTCCTCCATCAGGTAGACGAGCCCCAGGTTGCCCGAGGCAAGGACCACGACGTCCTCGCCCGAGACGTCGTTCTTCGCGCGCTTCTGCTTCGGCGCGCGACCGGTCGCCTCACCGATTGCGTTGCCGACCGCGCTGTCGTGCTCGTCGCCGCTGGCGAGCCCTGTGACGGCAGCGGACTCGAGCGCGCCGCGCACGAGGTCGTCCAGGCCCTGCCCGTTTCGCTGCTTGAACGTCGCTCCCTGCGTCTGCCCGTGGTCGGACAGGACGACGATCTCGTATGGCCGAGGCGCGAACTTGCGTGCGCGCCACAGGCGCCCGAACTGCTGGTCGAGCTTGCGGAGCGCCTCGAGGGTGTCTGCCCGCTCGAGCCCCGAGTGGTGCGCGACCTCGTCGTAGCTCGAGAACGTCGCGTAGACAGCGGGTCTCCCGGCCATCATGTCGGTGAGCACCGACTCGACGATGAGGTCGCGGACGACGATGCACATCGCCGCGCGCATGAACGGGTAGGCGCCGCCCCGGTGCCCTCGCGGCTGCACGTCGCGGCGGATCGCGCGGAGCGCAGCCGTCCACTCGAGGATCACCTCCCAGAAGAAGAGGACGAGCACGCGCGTGACGTTGAAGCCGTTGGCGAAGAACGTCCGGTAGCCGGGGTTGGCCTTCTTCTCCGCCTCGATGCGGCTCACGGTGAGGATCACCTTGTCCGCCTGGCCGGAGAGGAGGTTGCCCCGGCTGGCCCCGCCGGCGAGGAGCAGGCCCTTGTCCGTCGCGTGCCGCCGCTCGATCTCCGCGCAGTCGGCCGGCGCGGAGCACGTCATCACGGTCTGCGTCTCCTTCTCGACCCAGCGGAACGCCGGGATGTCCTCGTTGGAGCCGAGCAGGATCCCCGCCTGGCTCGCGCCGGTCTGCGACGAGAGGTCTGTCTCCCAACCCGTCAGCTGGTAGCCCTCCTCGGCCACCCAGCGCGCCATGTTCGGCGCGTTGCCGTCCCGCATCGCGCGGCGGAGCACGGGCAGCGCGAGCCCGTCGATCTCGAGGAAGATGATCCCCGGGGCGTCGGTCTCGCTCACGTCCCCCGTCTTGCGCGCGATCCGCTGGACGACGCGGTACGACCACTCGCTGTCGTCGTCGATGCCGGCCACCACCTGGAGCACCAGCGTCACGGCCGAGGCGACCAGCGCGACCAGGAGCGCCGACCAGAAGCCGTCGACGTGGAGGTCGCCGTCGGTCAGGCTGTCCGCCGCAAGCAGCATCAGCGCGTCGAGGACGAGGACGAGCAGGAAGCCGAACACGAGCGTGAGGGGCAGCCGCAGCGCCGCGACGACCGGGGGGAGGATCGCGTTCAGGATGGCGATCACCGCTGCCGCGGCGATCGCGGCCGGAAGCCCGTTGATCGCTGCCCCCGGCAGGATCTCCGCGGCGATGAGCAGCGCGATCGCCGAGAGGAGCCAGCTCAGGAGGAGCGGCAGCGGCCGGAGCCGGACGGGCTCGGGCTGCCAGCGGGTCGCGGCCGACGGGGCGGCGCTCATGCCTCACCCTCGTCGGCGACGGCGTCCGTGCCCTTCCCGCGACTCGCCTTCATCTCGCTCGCCTTCTCCTTCGCGTCGGAATACGAGTCCTTGACGAGCTTCGAGCCGCCGCTCCAGCCGAACACCATGCAGATCACGACGACGGCGAAGACGACGTTGAACGCCGTCGTGATCAGTTGCTGGCCGATGGAGTAGGCGGTCGCCGTGGTCGAGCTGGTGTAGCTGTCGAGCGCGAACGCGTTGAACGCCTGGTTGACCCCGACGCCACCGGGTGTGAACGAGAGCAGGTTCGCGAGCTGGTTCGAGCCGAGCACGCTCATCACCGAGCCGAAGGTGACCGGGATCGAGTACGCCGCGAGGAAGACGATGATCACCAGCACCTTGGCGACGTACCCGCCCATCTGCGGGAGCAGGACGAGCCTCGTGTACGCGCCGAGGTCGCCCAGGATCGCCGCCCCGGTCTTCGCCTTCGCCCACATGCCCTTGACCCAGCGCCAGAAGATGCGCAGGAGGAGGACGATCAGGAAGAGGCCGCCGCCGATGATCACGAGCGTGAGCACCGGATGGTTGAAGATCGCGTCGCGCTCGTCGCCGAAGCGGAAGTCGAACGATCCGGCGATCTGGGTGAAGAGGTAGAGGTAGATCAGCGTCCCGATCACGAAGTAGAAGATCTTCTGGACGACGTAGCCGGCGAGGATCCCGGGGAACGTCGAGCCACGGACGACGGCGACGTACATCACAAGGGTCACGAACGTGCCGATGTTCGCGGGCAGGAAGTTGTTGAGCGCGACGCCCGCCGCGTAGGACGCGAGGACGGTCATGTACGTGACGCCGCCCGGATACGCGTAGCGCAGGATCCCGTACCAGCCGAGCGCGGTGAGCATCGTCTGGGCGCCCTGGAAGATGCAGCCGACGACGATGTAGAAGAACGAGATCTCCTTGACCGTGTCCCACAGGCTGGTGAGCCAGCCCCAGACGTCGACGCCCGCGAGATGGAGCAGCACGAGCAGGACGACGAGGCCGACGACCCACGAGACGATCTTTACGATCCGCCGGCGCTTCGAGGGAGGCGTGGTCGCGACGGGGGCTGCGGAGACGGCTGCCTCGGACACCGATGGAGCCTATACCGCCGCGAGATCGATTTTCGAGCAGCGAAAGTCGAAAGAGAAGACCCCCTGGGGACGAAGGCGCCCTCGCCCGGACCGGGTGAAACTGCGCGTTCGGGTCGACACCGAGCCGCCGCGTCTGAAACAGTGCCGGTACTCGGAGAACAGGAGGAGGTTCAGGTTGGTCGGTGCCGATTACCCGTTTCTCGACGTCCTCTGGACGATGCTCATCATCTTCGCCTGGATCATCTGGTTCTGGCTGCTGATCACCATCTTCAGTGATCTCTTCCGCCGTCACGACACCTCGGGGTTCGTGAAGGTGCTGTGGATCATCTTCGTGATCATCCTGCCGTTCCTAGGCGTGTTCATCTACCTGATCGTGAATCACCACGGGATGGAAGAACGGAGCATGAAGCAGGCCCAGGCCGCGCAGGCGCAGATGGACGACTACGTGCGCAGAACTGCCGGAAGCGCCGGCGCAACCGGCGAGATCGAGCGGGCGAAGGGGCTGCTCGACTCCGGGGCGATCACGCAGGCGGAGTTCGACGCCATCAAGGCGAAGGCGCTCGCGAGCTAGGCGGCGCGCGCCTCTGTCGGGAGCCGGGCGGTCCATGGCCGTCCGGCTCCCTCATCTCCTGATTGGCCGACCGATGGGCCTCCTAGCATCCACAGCTGGGACACCACAAAGGGAGGCTGCATGTCCACGTTCGACCTCGAGGAGCGGGAGGTCATCGAGAGCGCCGCGCGCGCCTGGTGGCTGTTTCTCCTGACCGGGCTGCTCTGGCTCCTCTTCGCCATCATCGTTCTCCGGTTCGACTACACGACCGTGACCGCGGTCTCGATCCTCTTCGGCGTCGTTGCGATCTTCGCGGGCGTCAACGAGTTCTTCATGCTCGCCGCGGCGCACCGGTGGTGGAAGGTCCTCCACGGCCTGCTCGGCGTGATCTTCGTCGTCGTCGGGATCATCGCGTTCGTGCACCCCGGTGACACGTTCGCGGCGCTCGCGGCCGTCGTCAGCTTCTTCCTGATCTTCAAGGGCTTCTTCGACATCATCGTCGCGATCGCGACGAGGGACGAGATCAGCATCTGGTGGGTGCAGCTGATCGTCGGGATCGTCGAGGTGCTGATCGGGTTCTGGGCTGCCGGCTACTGGGGCCGCAGCGCGGCCCTGCTCGTCATCTGGGTCGGCGTGATCGCCCTCACGCGCGGGATCACAGAGATCGTCTTCGCGTTCAAGCTCCGCTCCGCCGGCAAGTCGATCGGCGGCGGGCCTGGGACGCTCGCGCCGGCGTAACTGCTCAGACGGGCGACTCGGCGGCAGGCTCGCCTGCGGTCGGGTCGCCCGACGCCTCTGTGGACGCCTCCAGGGCCGCACGAGCCTCCGCGACGATCGCGCGGCGGGTCCGGGTCACCTCCGTGAGCACGATCTGCAGCGACGCCGTCACCGGCACGGCGACGAGCGCCCCGAGCACGCCGAGCAGCGCGCCGAAGATCGTCACGCCGAGGATCACGAAGAACGGCGAGATGTTGACGGCTTTCCCGTAGATCGTGGGGCTCAGCAGGTTGTTCTCGATCTGCTGGTAGACGAGGACGACCGCGAGCATGATCAGCGCGGCCGTGAGGCCCTCCTCCGCGAACACCGTCGGCACGAGGATGAAGCCCGCGATCGTCGCCCCGAGGTTCGGGATCAGGTCGAGGAACCCGGCGATCAGCCCGAGCGCGAGCGCGTAGCTCGAGCCGAGGAGCCACGCCGTCCCGCCCTGCACCGTGCCCGCGATCGTGGCGATCACGATCGCACCGATCGCCCAGCGGGAGACGGTCTCGGTGATCCGCTCCCATGTCTCGAGCCAGCGCTCGGCCTCCAGCGGCATCAGCATCACGCGGACGACGCCACGCAGGCGGTCCATGTCGATCAGCAGGAAGAGCGCGAGGAAGAGGAGAGTGAAGAGCCAGAGCCCTGCCGAGAACGCGTCGCCGGCGATTCCGAGGATCGACGAGATCGCGTTCGGGATCGAGTCGGCGAGGTTGGAGGCGCCCTGGTGGACGTTCTCGGCGGCGCCCGAGTCGCCGGCCCACGAGAGCTCGTCGGAGTCCTGGAGCTGCTGCACGAGATCGGGGAGGCTCTTGAGGAAGTCCCGCAGAGCGCCGACCATCGGCACGAGCAGCAGGAGGGCGAGCACGGCCAGGGCAGCGGCCGAGCCGAGCACGACGACCGTGGCCGAGATCCCGCGCCCCCATTTCGTCCAGCGCATGAAGGCACGCAGCGGGATCTCGAAGACGAGCGCGAGGAAGATCCCGAGGAACACCAGGATCAGCGTGTCCTTGATCGAGATGACCGCCGCGGCGAGCATCGCGACGGCGGCCGCGACGAGCAGCGTGCGGACAGGGATCGTGCGCTCACTCGCGCGCATGACGCTCATTCGCCCTCGCTGACGGCTCCGGCCGTGCCTCTCACTGCATCTCGGCCCGGGCCCGGCGGCGGTCTGTGATCCAGCCGATCAGCATCAGGACGATCGCGAGTGCCACGAACCCCCCGAAGATGCCCCAGGCGACGAAGGCGCTCGAGACGATCAGCAGGACGATGACCGAGACGATCGCGATCGCGATCGCGATCCCGGCGACCTTGACCCAGAAGCCGAAGCCCATCAGCGCAATCAAACAAGACCGCCCCCCGCGCTGCAACCTGCCTGCCGGTCATCGAGAGCGCCGACCGTCCCCGGCGATATCGTCGCCGGCGGCCTCTCGGTCGCCCAGTGACGCACTCAACCCCACCGGAGCACGACCCCGCCACCGGCGGCGCCGGCACGTCGCCGGCGCTGATGAACGGCCGCGCCTACCTCCACCTCGTGCTGCTCGGGGCAGGGATCGGGATCCCCGCGGCGCTCGTCGCGGCGCTCTTCCTCGCGCTGGTCCACGACGTCGAGCACTGGCTCTGGCACGACCTCCCCGACGCGCTCGGCCACCCCGAGGCGCCGTGGTACCTCGTGATCGGGCTTCCGGTCGTCGGGGCGTTGCTCGTCGTCGCCGCTCGCGCGCTCCTTCCCGGCGACGGCGGGCACGAGCCCCTCGAGGGTCTCGCGACGGACCCGACGCCGGTCTCCTACGGGCCCGGCGTCGCGCTCGCCGCGCTCGGCACGCTCTCGTTCGGCGCCGTGCTCGGCCCGGAGGCGCCGATCGTCGCGCTCGGGTCGCTCGTCGGCGTCCTGGCCGCCCGCGTCGCCTCCATGGGTCGCCGTGGCTCGGCGGTGCTCTCGGCGGCCGGCGAGTTCTCCGCGATCTCCGCGCTCTTCGGCGGCCCGATCGTCGCGGGAATGCTTCTCGTCGAGGGAGGCGTCGCCATGGGCGCCGCGCTCCTGCCGCTCCTCCTCCCCGGGCTCGTCGCGGCGGCGATCGGCTACGTCGTCTTCATCGGGTTCGGCAGCTGGGGCGGTCTCGACACCCAGGGCCTCGTCGTGCCGAACCTCCCGCTCTACGACGGCGTCCACGTCGGGGATCTCACGATCGGGGTCGTGGTGGGCCTCCTCGCGGCCGTGATCGTGGCCGCCGTCCGGCGGCTCGGCACCGCGGTCGACGGACGCGGCGACCGTCTGGGCATGCCTGCGCTCCTGCTCGGCGGCGCGCTGGCGGTCGGTCTCCTCGCGGAGCTCGCCGACCTGCTCGGGGCCGATCCGCTCGACGTGCTCTTCTCGGGCCAGGCGTCGATCCCGGCGGTCATCGGCGAGGACTCCACGAAGATCATCGTCGTCCTGCTCGTGGCGAAGTTTCTCGCCTACGGGGTGAGCCTCGGCTGCGGCTTCCGCGGTGGCCCGATCTTTCCCGCGATCTTCCTCGGCATCGCGCTGGCCTCGTTGACCGTCGTCTGGTTCGACGTCTCGCCCACGCTTGCCGTCGCCGTCGGAACCGCGGCCGGGATGGCCGCGCAGACGCGGCTGATCGTCACCCCGGTGCTCCTCTCGACGCTGCTCGTCGGCTCCCAGGGGCTCGACACCGTGCCCGCTGCGGTGCTCGCGACGGCGAGCGCCTGGTTGGCGATGGCGCTGGTCGACAAGCGCAACGAGCGTTCTACGGTCGCCGTGCCGCCGGGGGCCGCGTGATCGCGTAGCGCGGGCGCGAAGAGCTCACCGCCGCAGACTCGGCGAACTCGACGATCGCCCGCGTCGCGGACGTGTCGTCCCAGAATACGAGCGTCATTGCCCCGTGGTGAGAGCCGCCTCGAGCTTCTCCACAACCTGGTCGATGGTGAAGCTCGCCGCGCGCTGTCGCGGTGGGAACTCCTGGAAGGTCTGGAGGAACTCGGCCACCACAGTCGTCGCCGCGAACACGAGGTACGCCTGGTCGATGAACCAGTCGTAGTAGGTGTTCGAGGTCACGTCGGCGCGCTCGAACGGATCCGTGCGCAGGTTGAAGATCTTCGGGATGCGAAGTGGGACGAAGGGCTCCGCCCACACCTGTAGCGTCCCCTGCACCCGCTGCTCCATGAAGACGGCCTTCCAGTGGTCGAAGCGGATCGCGAGCACGTCGCCGTCGTCGGAGAAGTAGACGAACAGCTGGCGCGGGCTACGGTCCGCCTCGCCGGTCAGGTAGGGCAGCAGGTTGAAGCCGTCGATGTGAACCTTGTAGGTCTTGTCCCCGGCGGTGTGGCCCTCCTTGAGCTTCGCGACGATGTCGGGCTCGCCCGCCGCGGCGAGAAACGTTGGCAGCCAGTCGTGATGCTGAACGATCTCGTTCGAGACGGAGCCTGCCGCGATCCTGGCGGGCCATCGCACCATCAGCGGGATCCTGAACGCCCCTTCCCAGTTCGTGTTCTTCTCGCCGCGGAACGGCGTCATTCCGCTGTCGGGCCACGAGTTGATGTGCGGCCCGTTGTCCGTCGAGTACACGACGATCGTGTCGTCGGTTATGCCGAGGTCGTCGAGTAGGTCGAGCAGCTTTCCGACGTGCCTGTCGTGGTCGATCATCGTGTCGTGGTAGGGGGACTGCCACCGGCCCGCCTGGCCCTGGCTTCGCCGCTTGGTGTGCGTTCGGAAGTGCATGTGCGTCGTGTTGACCCAGCAGAAGAAGGGCTTGCGCCGGTTGTTCTGCCGGCGCATGTAGTCGCAGGCGGCATCGACGAACTCGTCGTCGCACGTCTCCATCCGCTTCCGCGTCAGCGGCCCCGTGTCCTCGATCTTCTGCCTGCCGACACGACCCCAGCGCTCGTGCTCCTTCGGGTCGTCCTTCTTCGCCGCCCTGCACCGCAGGACGCCTCGCGGCCCGAAGCGCTCGCGGAAGTTCGGGAAGTCCTCGGCCGGCGGATAGTTCGGCAGCTCCGGCTCCTCCTCCGCGTTCAGGTGGTAGAGGTTGCCGAAGAACTCGTCGAACCCGTGCACCGTCGGCAGGAACTCGTTGCGGTCACCGAGATGGTTCTTGCCGAACTGCGCGGTCGCGTAGCCGAGCGGTTTCAGCAGCTCCGCTATCGTCGGGTCCTCTGCGCTCAGGCCGGTCGTCGCGCCCGGTACGCCGACCTTGCTGAGGCCCGTGCGGAAGGCGCTCTGCCCCGTGATGAACGAGGAGCGCCCCGCCGTGCAGCTCTGCTCGCCGTACGAGTCGGTGAACCGCATCCCCTCGTTCGCGATCCGGTCGATGTTGGGGGTGCGGTAGCCCATCAGCCCGTCGCTGTAGCAGCTGAGATTCGTGATCCCGATGTCGTCGCCCCAGATCACGAGGATGTTCGGCTTGTCGGGCATCAGACGGTTGCTCCTTCTCCCCTCGGGGATGAGTGGCGCACGACGCACCGGAAGCCGAGATGCGCCATGGAGGTATCGATCATCTGCGGCTGCCGTGCCGAGGGCCGGTAGCGCAGGCAGTAGTTCGGCGCGCAGAGATGCGAGCCGCCCTTGATCACCCGCCGCGGAATGTGCTCGCCGGGCTGACCGGGGTTGTAGCTCTCGTCGGGTGAGGTCACGCGCGGATTGACGGGGACGCAGCACGGGCTCGGAGCCTCGTCGGGGTGGCGCGGGACGTACCAGTCCGACGTCCACTCCCAGACGTTTCCGGTCATGTCGTAGAGGCCGTAGCCGTTCGGCGGGAAGCTCCCGACCGGCGACGTGCCTTCGTACCCGTCGAGCTTCAGGTTCTGCCAGGGGAACTCGCCTTGCCAGGTGTTCGCCATCGCCCTCCCGTCGGGGAAGTGCTCGTCGCCCCAGGCGAACACCGCGCCCTCGAGCCCGCCGCGGGCAGCGTGCTCCCACTCCGCCTCGGTGGGGAGCCCCTTGCCCACCCAGGCCGCGTAGGCCTCCGCGTCTTCGCAGGCGACGTGCGTGACCGGATGCGTGTCGCGGCCGTTGACCGTGGTGCCCTTCCCGCCGGGCCGCTTCCAGAAGGCGCCCGGGACGTAGCCCCACCAGTTGCGGTAGTCGTCGAGATTCACCGGGCCGGACGTCGCGTGGAAGACCAGCGAGCCTGGGACGAGGAGGTCGGGGTCGGCGTCGGGGTACTGGGCGGGATCGAGCGGCCGCTCGGCGACGGTGACGTAGCCGGTCTCGCGGACAAAGCGACGGAACTCGGCCGCGGTGACGGGCTTCTCGTCCATCCAGAGCCCGTCGACCGTAACGCGGTGCACCGGGCGCTCCTCGGGGTAGAAGTCCTCCGAGCCCATGGCGAACGTCGCGCCCGGGACCCAGCGCATGCCAGGCGCGGGCGGCGCCGAAGACGTGCCGTGCTCCCCGGCGGCCGGCGCCACGACGGCTACTGCCTCGCCATCGCGATCCTGAAGCGCTCGTCGGGTGAGATCAGGTGGTCGGCGTCGGCCGCGGCCTCGTCGATGTCGATCTGCACCCACTGGACCTCGCCCGTGAAGTGGCTGTCGCGAGGGCCGTAGTCGTCGCTCACCGGCGTTGCGGTATCGCCGCCAACGTCCGTCGTCTCGTCGGCCGAGAAGAGCATCGGCACCGTCCCTTCGACGCGACCTTCCCCGACCTCCTCGCCGTCGACGAAGAGCGTGACGGCGCCACCCTTGCCGAGGCCGCCCCCGTCGTACGTGAACTCCATCCTCACCTGGTGTGCCCCGGACGGGATCGGCTCCTCGCCGTACACCTTGAACTGCCGGAGGCCGAAGAGGTTGTAGCAGTACGCCGGCTTGCCCTCGTTCGCGTAGAGCGCGAAGCCGCCGAAGGCGCCGCCCTGCGAGAGGATCACTCCGTTCGCGCCGCCCTCGGGCACGTCGATCTGGGCGGTGATCGCATGCGACTTGTTCTTCAAGGACAGGATCGAGCTCTCGGAGAGACGGCCCATGCGTCCGAAGAGGAGCTGCGACGTGCCGCGCACGAGCTGGGGTCGTCCCGCGAGGTCGGGGTTGAACCGCTCGAAGCGGCGGTCGTCGAGCGGGAGCACGTTGTACTTCCTTGCCTCCTCGAGGAACAGCGCCTGGAGTTCGGCGAGCCTCTCCGGATTCTCGGCTGCCAGGTCACTCGCCTGGGTCCAGTCCTCGGGGCCGTAGAGCTCCCAGAGGTCGTCCGCGAACGCAGGCATCTCGGTCGCCATCCAGGGGAGGCTGTGACGCGTGACAGCGGTCCAGCCCTCGTGGTAGATGCCGCGGTTACAGAACATCTCGAAGTACTGCGTCGTGTGTCGGTCGGCAGCCGCTGCATCGTCGAAGGAATACGCCATCGAGACGCCCTCCAGCGGATGCTGCTCGACGCCGTTCACGCTCCGCGGCTGCGGGAGGGCCGCCGCCTCGAGGACGGTCGGCGCGACGTCGATCACGTGATGGAACTGGGCCCGGACCTCGCCGCGCGCCCGAATCCCGGCCGGCCAGTGGACGACGGTCCCGTTCCGCGTCCCGCCCCAGTGCGATGCGACCTGCTTCGTCCACTGGTACGGCGTGTCCATGGCGTGCGCCCAGCCGACGGCGTAGTGGTTGTACGCGTCAGGGCCCCCGAAGTCGTCGATCCGCGACACCATGAACTCCGTCGACTCGAGCCCGAACGCGCCGTTCAGGACGACGAGCTCGTTGAAGCAGCCGGTCAATGTTCCCTCGGCCGACGCGCCGTTGTCACCGACGATGTAGTAGACGAGCGTGTCCTCGAGCAGCTCGAGCTCGTCGAGCGCGTCGATCAGCCGCCCGACATGGTGGTCGGTGTGCTCCAGGAAGCCGGCGTAGACCTCCATCTGCCGCGCGAGCACAGGCTTGAGGTCGTCGGGCATGTCGTCCCAGGCGGGGATCTCCGCGGGCCGTTCGGTGAGCTCGGCGTCGGGGGGAACCACGCCGAGCGCCTTCTGCCTCGCAAGCGTCCGCTCGCGCAGGGCGTCCCAGCCGTCGTCGAATGCGCCCTTGTACTTTTCCGACCACTCCGTCGGCACGTGGTGGGGCGCATGCGTGGCGCCCGGCGCGTAGTAGACGAAGAACGGCGCATCGGGCATGAGGGCCTTCTGCTGCTTGATCCAGTCGATCGCCTGGTCGGTCATGTCCTCGGTGAAGTGGTAGCCCTCCTCGGCCGTCTTCTCGGGCTCGATCGGCACCGTGTCGCGGTAGATGGCGGGCGCGTACTGGTTCGTCTCGCCGCCGATGAAGCCGTAGAAATGCTGGAACCCCGAGCCGGTCGGCCAGGCGTGGAACGGCCCCATCGGGCTCGTCTCCCAGACCGGAACCTCGTGGCACTTGCCGAACTGCGCCGTCGAGTAGCCGTTCAGCTTCAGCGTCTCGGCGAGCGGTGCGCACGTGTTGGGGCGGATCGAGTTGTATCCGGGCGCGGACGTGGCGATCTCGGTGATGCCGCCCATGCCGACCGTGTGGTGGTTGCGACCCGTGAGCAGCGCCTGACGGGTCGGAGAGCAGAGAGCGGTCGTGTGGAAGCGGTTGTACTTGAGCCCGTTCGCAGCGAGCCGTTCGGCCGTCGGCGTGGAGCACGGCCCTCCGAAGGCGCTCGAGGCGCCGAAACCGCAGTCGTCGATCAGTACGATCAGCACGTTCGGAGCCCCTTCGGGCGGGCGCAGCCGCTCGATCGGCGGGAACGTCGCCTCGGGGTCCTTGGCGTCCTCGAAGACCGGCCCGTCGTAGGGCACGTCCGGGATCGGCAGGATCTCGCGCTGCTCCGGGGGCATCGACTCTCCTCTCTCAGCGACGAGCGATCGCCGCGATGAAGCCCATCAGGACAAAACCGGCTCCGATGCCGATCAGGAGCCAGGCAAAGAAGTCGCCCAGCATGATTCCGAGCCCGATCCCGACGAGGATCCCGCCCGGGAACGCCGGCCCCCCGTACTGGTAGCCGTGACCCGCCTTCGCGTCGTAGCTCATCTCACTTCCTCCTCCCGCTCGCCCGCGTGCCCGCCTGTCTCCTCAGCATCTCCGAGGTCGTGACCGGCCGAGCGAATGTTGACACGCTCTCGACCACCGGCGAACAGCGGCGGAGCCGGCGTCGGCCGTGTTGTTGGTCAGTCGTCGAGGACCTCGACGCTGTGCGACACTCGGGTGGTGACACCGGCTGAGCCGCGCGCTCTGAGCTAACGATGCGCGAGCGCGGGCTGGCGATCTTCGCGCTTGCAGCACTCGCGGCCGGCGCGATCCTCTGGCTGCTGGACGAGCCCGGCTGGGCAGACGCGGCGTGGGGCGTCGGCGCGGCGGTGGTGCTCGTCCCGCTCACCCTCGACACCGCCCGCAGCCTACTCCACGGCGACGTCGGGGTCGACGCGATCGCCCTGATCGCGATCGCCGGCGCTCTCGTCCTCGGCGAGCAGCTCGCGGCGGCGATCGTCGCGCTGATGATGTCGGGCGGCGAGGCCCTCGAGGCCTGGGCCGCCGGGCGGGCGCGGCGCGAGTTGCGTCTCCTCGTCGACCGCGCGCCTCGGATCGCGCACCGCCACCGGGACGGCGGCGTCGAGCAAGTGGCGGTCGAGGAGCTTCGCATCGGCGACGTCGTCGTCGTCCGCGCAGGCGAGCTCGTTCCCGCGGATGGGGTCGTCGAGGGCACGGGCGCCGTCGTGGACGAGTCCGCGCTCACCGGCGAGCCGCTTCCGGTGACGCTCTCGGCGGGCTCGCCCGTGCGATCCGGCACGACGAACGCGGGCAACGCGTTCGACGCGCGCGTGACGCGCTCGGCCGAGGACAGCGCCTATGCGGCGATCGTCCGGCTCGTGGCCGCGGCCCAGGCCGATCGCGCGCGGTTCACGCGGCTCGCCGACCGGTATGCGGCCTACTTCCTCCCGTTCACGCTCGTGCTCGCCGGCATCGCCTGGGCCGCCTCCGCCGATCCGACCCGCGCCCTCGCCGTGCTCGTCGTCGCGACGCCCTGCCCGCTCATCCTCGCCGCGCCGATCGCGTTCGTGGCGGGCCTCTCGCGCGCGGCCAGGGCGGGAGTGATCGTGAAGGGCTCCGGGGTGCTCGAGCGGCTCGGAACCGTCGCGGTCGTCTTGCTCGACAAGACCGGCACGGTGACGACCGGCACGCCCGAGCTCGAGCGCGTCCTTACGACGGGGACGCTGAGCGAGGCCGAGACGCTCCGACTCGCGGCCTCGCTCGACCAGCTCTCCGCCCACGTTGTCGCCGAGAGCCTGGTGCGTGGTGCCGCGGCGCGCGGCCTTGCGCTGGAGGCGCCGACCGCCGTCGAGGAGGATCCCGGGAGCGGCATCACGGGCGTCGTCGACGGGCACCGCGTCGCGGTCGGCTCGCTCGCCTGGCTCGAGAGGCGCGGGTACGCGCTCGACGGCGCGGAGGGGCGGGCGCTCGCCGACGCCGGCGGAGGTCGCGGGCTGGTTCTCGTCGGGGTGGACGGGCGGCTCGAGGGTGCGATCGTCGTCAGCGACCCGCTGCGGGGAGGCGCCGAGTCGCTCGCCGCCGAGCTGCGGGAGCTTGGGGTCGAGCGGATCGCGCTCGTCAGCGGCGACGACGCCCCTGTCGCGCGTGAGATCGCGGCGTCGGTCGGGATCGAGGAGGTCTACGCCGACCAGTCGCCCGAGGACAAGCTCGCCGTGGTCGAGCGCGCCCGCGCAGAGGCCCGGGGATCCGTGGTGATGGTCGGCGACGGCGTCAACGACGCGCCCGCGCTCGCGCTCGCCGACGTGGGAATCGCAATGGCGGGGAAGGGCGCGACGGTCTCGTCCGAGACGGCGGACGTCGTGATCGCGGTGGAGCGAGCCGACCGCATCCCGCTCTCGATCCGGGTGGGCCGGCGTTCACTCGGCATCGCCCGACAGAGCGTCGTCGTCGGGCTGGGTCTCTCCGTCGGCGCGATGTTCGTGGCGGCGTTCGGCTACCTCCCGCCCGTGTGGGGCGCCCTCTTCCAGGAGGTGATCGACGTAGCCGTGATCCTCAACGCGCTCCGAGCGCTGCATGGCTAGAGGCCGGCCGCGAAGCCGTCCCCGCGTCCGTCCGAGCCACCGACGAGCGCGTCACCGACCCGGAGGATCGCCTGCCCCACGCCGAACGGGTGCTGGACGGTGGCGCGACTCACGTCGTGCCCGAGCGCAGCGAGCTGCTCCTCCGCCTGCCAGAGACCCGGCTCGAGCTCGACCGCGCGTCCGGCGCCGACGCGCCAGCGTGGCGCATCCAGCGCCGCCTGCGGATCGTCCCCGTGGTCGACGAGGCGCAGCACGACCTGCATGTGCCCCTGCGGCTGCATCGCCCCGCCCATCACGCCGAACGGCCCGAGCAGCGACCCGCTCTCGAGCAGCATCCCGGGGATGATCGTGTGGAGCGGCCGCTTGCCCGGAGCCAGCCGGTTCGGGTGGCCTTCGTCCTCGACGAAGCCGGCCGCCCGGTTCTGAAGCGCGATCCCGGTCCCCGGTGCGACCACGCCGGAGCCGAAGGTCCCGTAGACGCTCTGGATCAAGGAGATCGCCGTCCCGTCCGCGTCGACTGCGCAGAGGTACGTGGTGCCGCCGCGTGGGAGAACCGAGGGCGCGGGGTCGAGCGCACGGTCGGGCCGGACGAGCGCGCGCCGCGAGAGCAGCTGCTCCGGATCGAGCAGCGCCTCGGGCCACGGTCCGTCACCGAGGTGCGCGTATGCGTCTGCGAGAGCAAGCTTCATCGACTCGATCTGCGTGTGGAGGCCGGGCTCGAGCCCGTCGTAGAGGGCGAGCCCGACGAGGGCAGCTCCCCCCTGCCCGTTCGGCGGCAGCTCGCACACGTCGACGCCGCGGTAGTCGTAGCGGAGAGGCTCGACCCACTCGGACCGGTGAGCCGCGAGGTCGCCGGCCTCCAGCCAGGACACCGATGCGATCGCCTCCGCGACCGGCCCGCGGTAGAGCGCGTCCGGCCCGTCGGCCGCGATCCGCTCCAGCGTGTCCGCCAGGCCCGGGATCACGAACCGCTCGCCCACACGCGGCGCCGCAAACGGCGCATTCGGCTCGAGGGCCCACTTGTGCGCGATCCGCGCGGAGCACGCGACGCCCCGGCGGGCGCGCTCCGCGGCGCGGCCGAGCGCGCGGTCGAGGCCGAGCCGCCCGAAGCGCTCGGCGAGGTCGCTCCACGCGCGGACGGCGCCGGGAACGGTGACGGAACGCGGCCCCGTCTCGTCGACGCGGATCTCGTCGACAGCGCTCGGCGCACGCCCGGAGCCGTTCAGCCCGTACAGCGTCCCGTCGTGCCAGACGAGCGCGAAGGCGTCGCCGCCGAGGCCGTTGTCCGTCGGCTCGGCGACCGGAAGCACCGTCGCGGCGGCGAGCGCGGCGTCGACCGCGTTGCCTCCCGCGGCGAACGCCTCGAGCCCGGCCGCTGTGGCGAGGGGGTGACTGGTGGCGATCATCGTCTCTCCGGCGACCGCCGGCATCCGCCTCCAGCCGCTCGAATGGGCTCCCGGGCGGAACAGTGAGCCAAGGTCGAGATCCACCCGCCGATCGTCGCACGCGGGGGTATTCACTTGGCTTGCGTACCGTGCCATGATAGGCGCGCGTGATCCTGAAGCGCCCGAGAACGCCGCATTACGATGATCCGCTGGCGGTCGGCCAGCGGCTCCACGCCGCGCGCGAGGCCGCCGGGATCAGCCAGCGGGAGCTCGCGTTCCCCGGCTGCAGCGCCGCGTACATCTCGCGGATCGAGCGGGGTGAGCGCATCCCGTCGCTCCAGGTGATGCGGGAGCTCGCCCGCAGGATCGGCATCACCGAGGCCGAGCTCGCCTACGGGAAGGAGCCACTCGACTCGGACGTGTCGCAGGCCGTCCGCGCCGTCGAGGCGGCCGAGGCGGCCGGCGACGCCGACGACCTCGCGAAGGCATACCAGGCGCTGTCCCGCGCGGCGTCGAGGGCCGCTACGCGGGCCGCCCGGACCGTCGTCGCGGTCTGAGCGCGCCCGTAGGATCGCGGCGTGAGGAGGGACGCCGACGTCGTCGTGGTCGGCGCCGGGATCGCCGGAGCGGCGACGGCGCGCGCCCTCGCGGATGGGCGCCGCACGGTCTTGCTCCTCGAGCAGTTCGAGCCCGGCCATACCCGGGGCTCGAGCCACGGGACGTCGCGGATCCACCGGCTCAACTACGGCGACGAGCAGTTCGTGCGGCTTGCGCAGGCTGCCGACGACGCCTGGCGCGAGCTGGAGCAGGAACGCGGCGAACGGCTGGTCGAACGGGTCGGAGTGCTCGACCTCGGCCCCGCCGCGCCCGCGACCGCTCGCGCGCTCGCGGCGTGCGGGGTCGAATTCGAGACGCTGTCCGCCGCCGAGATCGCCGGGCGCTGGCCGCTCCGGCTCGAGCCCGGCGAGACCGGCGTCTACCAGCGGGACGGCGGCTTCGTGTACGCGGACCGCGCGCACGCCGCGCTGCTCGAGGCGGCGGTCGACGGTGGGGTCGAGCTGCGCGACCGGACGCCGGTGGTGGCCCTGGCGCCCGGGCGCGAGGCCGTGCACGTCGGCCTCGACGACGGGGAGCTCGTCGCGGGCGCCGTCGTGGTCACGGCCGGAGCCTGGGCGCCGCGGCTGTTGGCGACCGTCGGCATCGACCTGCCTGTGGTGCCGACACGCGAGACCGTCGTCTACCTCGACCTGCCCGCAGCCGAATCCCTGCCGCCCGTGATCGACTACGGCGGGATTCCGTCAGGCGGCGAGGCCGGTGTCGCCCGCGCAGGCAACTCGGCCTACTCGCTCGCCGCGCCCGGAAAGGGGCTGAAGGCCGGGCTCCATCACGCCGGGCCGGTCACGGATCCCGACGAGCCGGGCGTGCCTGACGAGAGCGTCGCGGCTTGGGTCGCGGGCTGGGCCGCCTCGCGCTATGCGGAGGCGGGCGCGGTGCAAGGCGCCGAGACCTGCGTCTACACGAACACGGCCGACGAGAGCTTCGTGCTCGAGCGCCACGGTCGGGTCGTCGTCGGGTCCGCCTGCTCGGGCCACGGGTTCAAGTTCGGGCCGCTGGTCGGGCGTACCCTGGCCGCCCTCGCCCTCGAGGCGGCCGGATGAGACGGATGGCCGTCGCCGCGCTGCTGGCCGTGTCACTCCTCGCCGCGGGCTGCGACGGCTCCGAGCGCGAGGCCGTCACCACGAGCGGCAAGGATCCGCTGCCGCCGATCGTGATCGAGTCGCCGCTCCCCGGCGAGAGCGTCACGAGCCCGATCCGCGTCACCGGAACGGCGAACGTCTTCGAGGCGACGGTCTCGTTCGAGGTCCGCGACGCCGGCGACAAGGTCGTGCTGCGCGGGTTCACGACGGCGACCTCCGGTACGGGGACCCGCGGCACCTTCGAGACCGAGCTCGCCGTCCCGAACCTGGACGGCCCCGCGACAATCGTTGCGTTCGAGGCGTCGGCCGAGGACGGGCGGCCGCTCCACGTGGTCGAGGTGCCGATTACGGTGAACCACTGACCCGGGCCCACAGCCCTGCAGGCAGACTGACGGCGCGATGCCGCCGAAGCCGAGGAAGCCGCCGCCCCGTCGCCCGGACGCGCGCAAGCGCAACCTCCTCATCGCCGCCGGGGCCGCCGCCGCGGTGGTCGCGGCCCTCGTCGTGGTGAGCATCGTCGTCGCAGGCGGAGACGACAGCGGGACGACCACCACGACCAGCGGGGGAAGCGCCGCCCTCTTCGACGGGATCACTCAGGAGGGCGCCGAGCTCGGGTCGCAGAGCGCGCCCGTCACGATGATCCAGTTCGAAGACCTGCAATGCCCGATCTGCCGCGCCTACCAGGAGGACGGGTTCCCCGGGATCGTCGACGAGTACGTCCGACCGGGGAAGGTGAAGCTCCGCTTCGCCGGGCTGGCGTTCCTCGGGCAGGACTCCGAGAAGGCGCTCCGGTATGCCCTCGCCGCGGGCAAGCAGGGGAAGCTCTGGCCCTACGTCGCGGATCTCTACGCGAACCAGGGCGACGAGAACTCGGGCTGGGTCACCGACGATCTGCTGGAGCGGCTCGCCGGCGAGAACGGCCTCGACTGGAGCCGGCTCAAGACCGATGCCGCGAGCGCAGAGGTGACCCAGGAGATCGACGCGACGTCGGCCGAGGCCGCGAGACGACAGGTTCCCGGGACGCCGACGTTCTTCGTCCAGATCGGGGACGGCGAGCCCTACGTCGTGCAGCCGAGCTCGCTCTCGATCGACGCCTTCCGGCCGATCCTCGACGACGCGCTGGATGGTTGATCGGACACCGGCGTGACCGACCGCGCGCTGCGGGCGGGACTCGCGGTGGTCGCGGTTGCCGGGATCGCCGTCGCGGGCTACCTGACGTACGTCCACTACCAGCCTGACGCGCTGATCTGCACGAGCTCCGGAGGCTGCGAGACCGTTCAGGAGTCGGACTACGCGGAGCTCGCCGGGATCCCGGTCGCGCTCCTCGGGCTGATCGCCTGGGTCGCCGTCCTCGCGCTCGTCGTCTGGGACTCCGAGCTCGCCCGGACGCTCGTCGCGGCGATCGCGCTCGGAGCGGCCGGGTTCGCGATCTACCTCATCGTGCTCCAGGCGTTCGTGATCGAGGCGTGGTGCGTCTGGTGCCTCGCCAACGACGTCGTGCTCGTCCCGCTGCTCGTGATCCTCGCGGTGTGGCGGCTGCTCCGCGCCCCAGAGGCACGCGAGGCGAGTTAAGTCATCGGCACCTGGCGGAGGATGCTCGACTCGATGCGGTCGAGGATCTCCGTCAGGCTGTCGCCGGTCGCCGTGATGCCGTGGTTGCGCAGTCCGATGACGGCGTGCGAGGGGTCGGGCTCGCGGTCGATCAGGGTCGCGACCGACTCGGCGAGCTCCTGCGTCCCGCAGGGGTAGTTGATGTCGGTGGCGGCGATGCCCTCCATCCAGGCGTGCACGTGGAGGATCGCCCCGACGTCGGGATGCGCCTGGTAGATCATCCAGTGCTCGATCGCGTCGACCGAGACCCGGCGCGGCTCGATGCCGGGCGGCACGCTGATCTGCATGCGCGCGTTGTCCTCGTCGTAGCCCGTGACGAGGAGGATGTCGCGGCCCGCCACCTCGAGCTGCGACTTGTCGACGCCGCTCGCGCTCATCCAGAAGCGCGTCGCGTCCTTGCGGGCCGAGAGGTTCCCGTAGGAGAGGCCGCCGACCTGGTAGAGCCGCATCACGTGGCGCAGGTCGCGCTCCCCGAGGTACTCGTGCACCGGGAACGGCGCCGGCAGGAGGTCGAGCTCCTGCATCCGCTTACCGGCCAGGCCGATGTCGGCCGTGACCTCGTCCCCGTCCCACAGCTCGGGCTCGAGGTCGGCGACGAACTCGTTGTCGATCACGAGCTTCGACTTCGCGAGCGGGGCAAGCCGCTCGAAGACCTCGCGAGGGTCGTCGGAGATCTCGTACGTGCCGCGCTCCATCGTCGTGAACCACACGCCCTGACCGGGCACGTGGAGCACGACGACGTTCGCGAGTGTCCGCACGAGCATCGGGTAGCTCGTCTTCAGCACATCGTCCGGGACCGCGTCGAGCTCGTAGAACGAGGCCGAATACGTGCCGCGCGACTGTCGGCGGAACGCCTTCGGCTGCTCGGGATCGAACATGTTGAGGACGAAGTCGGCCTCGGCGATGTCGTCGACCCGCTCGAACTCGTCGTGCTCGAACTCCTTCCCGACGGAGTTGACCCACGCCTCGTGCGCAGGAGACGTAGGAGTGCCCCAAATCGCGTACGTGCGCATGGCGGCACTCTACCGCGGCCACGGCCGCAGTCCTTTCTGGCGCGGGACTCAGCGAAAGAGGTCGCGCTCGCGGGGCATGACCAGGTCGACGCCACGGCCGTCGCCCTGGACGTCGACCCCGCGCACCCGCGCGGCGGGAATGCGCGCCGCCTTCCCGAGAACGAGCTCGGCGGCGCCCGCGATCTCGTCCGCAACCGCGATCTGCGTCGTGCGCAGCTCGTGCCCGCCGGCGTCGAGCGTGCCCCGCAGGTCGCGCAGCGGGGCGAGGCCGGCGACACCGAGGGCGACGTCGGTCGTGCCCTGGCGCCAGGCGCGGCCGAAGGAGTCGCTGACGATCACCCCGACGTCCACGCCGGCGAGGCTGTGCAGCCGGTCGCGGAGAGCACCCGCCGATGCGTCGGGGTCGAGGGGAAGCAGGACCAGCGTGCCCTCTTCGGGGGCATTCGACGCGTCGACGCCCGCCGAGGCGCAGACGAAGCCGTGCCGCGTCTGCGCGATGACGAGCGGCGGGCGACTCCGCACGATCTCGGCGCTCTCGCGCAGGATCACCTCGAGATGCTGCGGATCCCCGTCCGGGCCGGCCAGCTCGCGGGCGCGTTCGGACGCCTCGACCTCGGCGAGCCGGACGACGCGGCCCTCGACCTTCGAGACCGCCTTCTGCGCCACGACCACGACGTCGCCCGCCTCGAGTCCCCCGATCCGCCGGGCAGCCTCGTACAGCTCCTGCCCGAGGTCATCGCCCTCGTGGAGCTCGGGGATGCCCTCGAGGGGCACCACGCTGACCCCGCCGCCGCTCAGGGGAGACCGGAGAGTCGCACTCCGGCGTGCGCCTTGTAGCGCTTGTTCACGTTCACGATCACCGCTGTCAGCCCCTCGAGCGCCCGGGCGGAGGCGAGAGGGCCGCAGTCGATCGCGCGGCCCGCCGTGACGCGCTCGGCGAGCTCGAGCACGAGCGCCTTCGCATCGGCGTCGTCGCCGCAGACGAGGGCGTCCTCCTCCGGAGGCTCGGCGCCGCCGAGGTTCCGCGCGGCGAGCGAGTGGAGCCCGGCGACGACAGGGCCGTCGACGACATCCTGGACACGCGCCGCGAGCGAGCGGGCGTCGGCCGTCGGGGACACACCACCCTGCCCGAACGTCAGCTCCGCCGCGACGGAGAGGAGCGGCGTCTCGCCGATCGCCTCGCGGAGCTCACTGGCCGTCTCGAGCGCGCCCTCGGCCTTCGTCGCGAGCACGACGAGGTCGGCGTCCCGGCACGCGTCGGCATTCGTCGCCCCGTCGACGCCCAACTCCCCGCCGGCTTCCGCGGCGCGACCCGCATCGCGGGAGCCGATCACGACGTCGTAGCCGGCCATCGCGAGCCGTCGTGCGAGCGCCTTCCCGAAGCTGCCGGTGCCGCCGAGGACGGCGACCCTCACGCGGCGACCTCGAGCACGACCTCCGCAAGGCGCCGAGAGGCTGCGCGGTCCTCCATCAGCGTCGCGGTCACGACGAGCGGGACAGGCGCCTCGGCCGGCTCGTCCGCAGCGTCGATCACGAGCGCGTCGAGCAGGCCCTCGTAACACGCGGCTATATGCGCCGGAGTGGTGCCGCCCGCCATGCGCGTGAGCATACGGTCGAGGGGGCCTTTCACCGAGCGGCCACCGATCAGCGGGCTGACCGCGACGCAGCGGACCCGCCGCGCGCCGAGCGCAGCGCGGACCGAGGGGACGGCGAGGATCGGGTGCAGCGACACGAACGGGTTGCTCGGCGCCAGGACGAGCGCGTCTGCCTCGGCGATCGCCTCGAGCACGCCCGGCGCGGACGTCGCCTCGTCCGCGCCGTCGTACCGCAGGCCGTCGACCTCGTCTGCGTGCCGTCGCGCGACGAACCAGTCCTGGAACGAGAACGTCCCCGCGGGTGTGACGACGTGCGTGCGCACGCGATCGTCCGTCGCCGGGAGCAGCGTCGCCGTGAGCCCCGCGGCCCGTGCGAGGCCCCGGGTCACGACGGAGAGCGGCTCGCCCCGCGCGAGCGCCTCGGTCCGCGTGAGATGGAGCCCGAGATCGAGGTCGCCGAGCTGGAACCAGGCGTCGGCCCCCCAGTCCCGCGCCGACTCGAGCGCCCGCCAGGTCTCCCCGGAGCGACCCCACCCGCGTTCCTCGTCGTTGAGGCCGGCGAGCGCATAGAGGAGGGAGTCGAGGTCGGGCGACACGTACAGGCCGAGCACCTCGAGGTCGTCGCCCACGTTCCCGACCACGGTGAGGTCGGGTCCGAGGACGTCGTAGAGACCGCGCGCGAGCTTCGCGCCGCCGACGCCGCCCGAGAAGCACACGACCGTCACCGAACGATCGCCTCGACGAGCGCGCGCGTGCGGACGCCTCCACGGGGGCCGAGCCGCTCGAGGTCGGCGAATGTGTCGACATCGGCGACGAGGTTCGGGAGGGCGAGCGCCTCGAAGTCGAGGGCGAGGTCGAGCACGTGGGCCTCGAACCGCCGCGCGCTGTCGGGCCCGTAGAGCGGCCGGAAGACCTCGGCGTAGGGCAGCCCCAGCGCATTCGTCCGCCCGTCCGCCGATGCCACGAGCGCGACCCGGCCGAGTCGCGGCGAGACGCTGAGCGCGGCGAGATCCGATGGTCGCACGCGGGGGAGATCGGCGTTGACGACGAGGCAGATGCCGTCGACGCCCGCGAGCGCCGCGGCAACCGCGACACCCTGACCCTCGCCCGGGTCGTCGACGATCTCCGCGCCGAGCTCCCCGGCCACGAGCCGGCCGGCCGGGTCCGCGGTCACGACCCGCACGTCGCCGACGGAGGTTGCGGCCTCGACGACGTCACCGAGCATCGCAAGCCCCACCTCACGGCGAAGCTCCTCGGGAAGTCGGCTCTTGCCCTCCTCACGGAACGGGATCACGACGTACATCGCCGTCGCAGACTAGATCCACGACGACAGGCTCTGCGCGGCACGAGCGCCACGCAAAACGTAACTTACGTTTTGTGTTATCGTAAGTTACGTTATGGGCAGGATCTTCCGTCGCGGAGAGCTCAAGGAGGCGATCGTCGCGGTCCTCGCGACGCTCGGCGAGGCCCATGGCTACGCAATCATGGGCGAGCTCAAGGTGCGGGTGGGCGGCGGTTGGAAGCCCAGCCCCGGCGCGATCTATCCCGCGCTGCTCGGCCTTGTCGAGTCGGGCCACGTCGAGACCCTGGACCGCGACGGGACTCGGATGTATGTCCTGACGGAGACCGGCCGCGAGGCGGTGCGCTCCGCGGCGGCGGAGTCACGCTGGAGCTCCCTCACCGCCCGCGCGGAAAGCGGCGAGCGGCGGCTCGCCGTCGGCTCGGTGCTCGACGGGTTCGCATCGTCGTCGGTGCTGCGCCGTCGGCTCGTCGACCCCGCCCGACAACAGGAGATCGAGGCGATTCTCGCGCGCGCGAGCGCCGAGATCGAGGAGGCACTGAGAAAAGGAGAGCACGATGGATGAGTTCGAAGAGCTCGCGCTGCGCGAGCGTGAGGCGAGGCGCATCGCCCGGCGGCAGTGGTTCTGGCTCCATTTCGCGGTCTACGCGACGACCCAGGTGTCCTGATCGTGATCTGGGCGCTCAGCTCCTCGTCCTATCCCTGGTTCATCTTCCCGCTGTTCGGCTGGGGGATCCTGGTCGCGGCCCACGCCGTGTACGCGTTCGTCGTTCGCGACCCGGAGGAGATCATGGTCGAGCGCGCGGCGCGCGCCGACCCGCGGGAGCACAGCGAGGCCGAGCGGCGATGAGCGGCGTCCTCGGCGCGTACGCCGACCGGCGCACCTGGGAGGTGGCGGCGTACCTGCTGCTCGGACTGCCGCTCGGCGTCCTCGGCTTCGTCCTGCTCGTGACCGGGTTCTCGCTCGGGCTCGGGCTGCTCGTGACGCTGCTCGGGATCCCGGTGCTCGTCGTGACGATCCTCCTCGCGCGCACGCTCGCATCGTTCGAGCGCAGGCTCGCCTCGACGCTCCTCGAGGCGCCGATGCCGCTCGGCGGGGGACGCATCCCCGCCGAGCCCGACCGCGGGCTCTGGCGTCGTCTGCGCGCGATGTTCGGCGGGGCGAGGACGTGGTGGGAGGTGGGGTTCCTGCTCCTCCGCTTCCCGCTCGGCCTGCTCGATTTCCTCGTGCTCGTCTCGATCGCGACGCTGGCGCTCTGCGGCTTCGTGCAGCCGATCCTCGTCGCGGTCGGCGTGGACGACCAGATCGGCGGCTGGACGATCGACACGTTCGGGGAGTCGCTCGTTCTCGTGCCGGTCAGCATGGTCTTTCTCGCCGTCGGCCCGTGGCTCATCCGCCGCTGCGGACGCGTTCCGGCCTGGGTCGCCACGACGATGCTCGGACGGCTGGAGCAGCGTGAGCTCAAGCGCGCCGTCGTCCACACCCTCGAAAGCACGGGCGAGGCCGACGGGTTTCTCATCCTGGACGAGCTCGAGCTCCAGTTCGGTCGAGGCCCGTTCCTCACCGCGACCCGCGTCCAGGCAGCGCTGCTGGCCCTGGAGTCGACCGAGCAGGTGGTCGGGCGCCGCGATGCGTCGCGCACGCTCTATGCGCTGGCCTAGATGGTTAGGCAGCGTGCGGAGCTGCGCCGCTCGAGCTCGAATCGGCCCCTGGGCCCGTCGTCGCCCACTCTTTCACCTCGAACCAGTGGGTTCCCTCGAGCGCCGCCACGACGTCCGGATGCGTGTGGGCGGCGTTGACGACATGGTGCTCGATGTCGCAGCAGATCTCGATCTCGTCGAGCGAGAGCGACCCCGGGATCCGCGCGACGACCTCGAACGGCAGCTGCGCGTCGCGCACCGTCATGTGCTTGAACTGGAGATCCGGCGCGAGCTCCATCAACGCGGGCCAGTCCGGGCAACTCTTGTAGCTCATCGAAGTGGATCCTTCGCGGCGCTCCGCCATGTTCCTGCGAGGCGCACGAGCCCGCGTCCCTCCCCCGCCGGGTAGACGACGAGTGGGAGCCCGCGCGGGAGGCGGTCGAGCAGCCGGCCGTCGCCGCCGACGAGCGCGAGCCCGAGCTCGAAGCGGCCGAACTCGAGCGGCGGCGCCGGCACGTCGAGGCGCAGCTCGAGCCCGCCGTCGCGCTCGTCCCAGCCGAGCGACGCCGTGTCGACGACCTCCTCGGCGACGAGCAGGCCCGACCCGTCCCGCAGCTCGAGATGGAGCGACGGCGCGCTGACCGCACCGGTGAGGGTCACCTCGAACGCGAAGGGCTCGCCGGCGAGGAAGCGGTCGCGCTCTTCCCCCTCGGCCGAGACGAGCCGCGCCTGCGCGAGCCGCGCCTCGCCGCTTCCGGTGCGCGCGGCGCCGTCCTGCGAGGGCCCACCCCCGCCGTCGTCGGCGAGGGCGCGGCGGTAGCGCGTGATCGCCTCGTGCACGGGCCCGTCGAACGCGAGCGTCCCGTCGCGCAGGAGCGCGGCCCGGTCGCACAGGCGCTCGACCGCCGACGCGTCGTGCGAGACGAAGAGGATCGTCCCACCCCGTTCCTTGAACGCCGCGATCACGCCGAAGCACTTCCGCTGGAAGCTCTCGTCGCCGACCGCGAACACCTCGTCGAGCAGCAGCACGTCCGCCTCCAGGAAGGCCGCGATCGCGAACCCGAGGCGCATCGTCATGCCCGATGAATATGTCCGCACGGGTCGGTCGATGGCGTGCTCGAGCTCCGCGAACGCGACGATCTCGTCGAACCGCTCGCGGATCCTCGCGCGGGTGAGGCCCTGGAGCATCCCGTTCAGCTCCACGTTCTCCCGCCCGGTGAAGTCGGGATGGAAGCCTGCGCCGAGCTCGAGGAGCGACCCGATGCGCCCGCCCGTCGAGACCCGGCCCCGGGTCGGCTTGATGATCCCGGCGATCAAGCGGAGCAAGGTCGACTTGCCGGACCCGTTCCGGCCGACGAGCGCCACCGCCTCGCCCGGCGCGATCGTGAGCGAGACGTCGCTGAGCGCCCAGATCTCCTGCGCGCCGGTTCGGCCGCGCTCGACGAGGAGCTCCTTCAGCGTGTACGACTCGCGCGCCCGCACGACGAACCTGCGCGAGACCGCGTCGACGTCGATTGCCCCGGGGATCACGCGGCGCCCATCACGAGGCGACGGCGGCGAGCTCTCGCCGCGCGATCCCGGCCAGCGCGTCGATCATCTCCGGCGCGGCGTTCGGCATCTCGATCCGCGCGAACCCGATCCCGAGCGCCCGGGCCCGGTCGGTCGCCTCGACGTCGAGGTCCCAACGGATCTCCAGGTGGTCCGAGACGAATCCGACGGGACAGGCGAGGACCTTGGTGACGCCAGCGCCGCGCAGGGCGTCGAGGTGCTCGAGGATGTCGGGGCCCAGCCACGGCTCACCCGTGGGCGACTCGCTCTGGAAGGCGAACGACCAGTCGTCGACGCCTGCCTGGTCGGCGACGAGGGCGGAGGTCTCGAGCAGCGACTCCCGGTAGGGGTCGCCCTGCTCGAGAATCCTGGCCGGCAGCGAGTGAGCGGTGAAGACCACGTGCGTCCCCTCGGAGACGAGGTCGCGACAGCGCTGAGCGAGCAGGTCGACGAACCCTGGCTCGGTGCCCCACCGGCGAACGAAGCGGGTCTCGACACGGCCGGCGACGGCCTCGACGAAGAGCTGCTCGTAGCGGGCGACGGAGAGCGTCGACCAGTGCGGCGCGAGCACGAGGCCGACGAGCGGCTCGTGCCCGAGCTCGAGCGCCGTCTCCACGGCGGACGCGATCCGCGGATCCCAGTGACGCATCCCGGTCAGCACGGTGACGCCGAGCTCGTGCTCGAGCGCGGCCCGCGTCTCCTCGGTGATCGAGTTGAGCGGCGAGGGCGCGTCCGAGTTGTCGATCCCGAGGGCCCGGTAGCGGGTCACGAGGTCGTCGAGGAGCTCCGGGGCGATCGGCCGGCCGCCGCGGATGTCCGTGTAGTAGGCCGGCACGTCGGCGAGGCGATCGGGCGAGCCGTAGGCCATCAGGATCACGGCGGGATTCGTCACGCGGCCACCCCAGCCTCGGTCCGCTCCCGCACGAGGTGCGCGAGCCGCGTGATCGCATCGGGCTCGGTCTCCGGCAGGACGCCGTGCCCCAGGTTGAACACATGGCCCACCCGGCCCCCGGCACGTCCGAGCACGTCGAGCGCCTGGCGCTCGACGACCTCCCACGGCGCGAGCAGTGCGGTCGGATCGAGGTTCCCCTGGACCGCAAGGCCGGGGACGCGCGCCCACGCCTCGTCGAGCGGCAGCCGCCAGTCGAGCCCGAGTGCGTCGCCCCCCGCGGCGGCGAGCTCGTCGAGCAGGTGGCCGGCGCCGGTGGCGAAGTGGATCGTCGGCACGTCGACCGCAGCGAGCACGCGCGCGCTCCAGGGGGCGACCCGTGCCCGGTACAGGTCGGGCGAGAGCGTCCCGACCCACGAGTCGAAGAGCTGGATCGCGTCGGCGCCCGCGCGGGCCTTCGCCGCGACGTAGGCGGCGAACGTCTCGGAGAGCTTGGCGAGGAGCGCATCCCATGTCGCAGGCTCCGAGAGCATCAGCGCCTTCGTCCGCGCGAGCTCGCGGCTCGGGCGGCCCTCGACGAGGTAGCTCGCCACTGTGAACGGCCCGCCGCAGAACCCGACCACCGCGACGTCGGAGGGAAGCTCGGCACGGACGAGGCGCACCGCCTCGAGGACGGGCGCGAACGCCTCCTCCGGGTCGGGGACGACGAGGCACTCCACGTCGCCCGCGCTGCGGATCGGCCGCTCGAGCACCGGGCCGACGCCTTCGACCAGCTCGACGCCGATCCCCATCCCGCGGACCGGGGTCATGATGTCGGCGAACATCACCGCGGCGTCCACGCCGTGTCGCCTCACCGGCTGGAGCGTCACCTCGGCACAGAGCTCGGGCGTGTCCGCGACGTCGAAGAAGGCGTGGCGCTCGCGGATCGCGCGGTACTCGGGCAGCGAGCGCCCCGCCTGGCGCATGAACCACACGGGCGTCCGCTCGACGGGCTCGCGTCGCAGCGCGCGGACGAGAAGAGGCTCGCTCACCACGGGAGCGTAGCCCTCGCAGGGCGGGCCTCTACACTCGGCCGCCGTGGACCCGCTCGCACCGCTCTTCCGGGAGTGGACGCTCCCGCCCCAACGGGCCGGCGCGGCGGGGACCGCGCGGCTCGTGCTCGAGAACGGCGGCGGCGCGACGTGGCGCTCCCGCGGCGCCGACGGCCTCCAGCTCTCGTACCACTGGCTCGACCGGCGGCGGAACGCGATCGTCTGGGACGGGCTCCGGACGCCCTTTCCCCGCCCCGTCGGGCCGGGCGAGACGGTGACGCTCGACGTGCCGCTCGTCGCGCCACGGCCACCCGGCCGCTACGTGCTTCGCTTCGACCTCGTCGAGGAGCACCGCTTCTGGCTGTCCGAGGTCGGCGTCGAGACACTCGACGTCGAGGTCGACGTCGCGCCCGGAATCGCCGAGCGGCGCCTCGCGGTCGTCGTCCACGGAGGCACCGACGAGCGGACGACTGCCGCGCTTGCGACACAGGAGGAGCCCCTCGTCGCGGAGGCGCCCGCCGCGACCGCCCACCTCGTCACCGGCGCCGAGCCCGCGCCCGACTGGTCGCGGCTCCTGCTCGACGCGCACGCGGAGGGCTGGGACGCAGTCGGTCCCGCACTCGTCCCCGCAGGCGGCCCGCTCGAGCGGCGCCGCGCCTCCCGCGCGCTACGGCCGTGGGCGCCGGGTGGCCGGAACCCGCGTCTCGACGCGCCGCTGGTCCTCCCCTCGCTCGTCGACGGGCTCGAGCCCGGAACGCACGACGGGCTGCCCTCCCATGCCGGCGAGGGGCTCTTCGAGGGCCGCGCCGTCGTCAGGCTTCCGACGCGATCCGGTCGTCGACCCGGTTGAAGACGAGCGCGCCGACGACGAGCGCCACCACGGCCGCCACGCACAGGTAGATCGCATCGGCGGCCGGCGGCAGCTCCCCGGCGTAGAGCGGTGTCCGGTACGTCTCGATCGCGGGCGTGAGCGGGTTGCCCCAGTGGATCAGGTCGACGAGCCACGGCCGCCCCTCGGCGCCGGGCAGGTCGTCGAGCTGGTAGAGCACGGGGGTCAGGAAGAACCAGGGCAGGAGCGCGGCCGCGACGACGAACTCGACGTCGCGGAACACCGCGTTCAGCGCCGCGACCGCGAGCGAGAACCCCGCGACGAAGACGACGATCACCGCGGCGGCCGGGAGCGCGAGCCACGCAGTGTCGCGGCTCTCCGGGCGGAACCACAGCGCGAGGACGAGCACGATCGACGTCATCACGGCGAACGCGACGAGCTGCGTCGCCACGACGGAGAGCGGCACGAGCTGGCGCGGGAAGCGCACTTTGCGGATCAGCGGCGCGTTCTCGACGAGGCTCCGCGCCGCGGTCTGCAGCGACGAGGCGAAGAACGCCCACGGCGGCAGCCCGCAGAGCAGGAAGAGCCAGTAGTCGTCGAGGTCGGTCGCCTGCGCCTTCCACAGGACGGAGAAGACGACGAGGTAGACGAGCATCAACGCGACGGGGAGCGCGAGCGTCCACGCCAGCCCGAGGAGCGACCCCTTGTACTTCGCGCGCAGGTCGCGCCGAACAAGGCTCGAGAAGAGCTCGCGATAACGTAAAACGTCTGCGTAGACGCTCATCCGCGCGATTGTAGGGCGGGAGCGGGCCGTACAATCATCGCCCGTGGAAGCGGCCATCACGCTCGCCGCGCTGCCGGTCGCCTCGGTCGTCCTCTGGACGTTGCTGCGCTCCGCCTCGCTCGGCGGCAGGCTCGTCGCGGTGCCGACGGGTGCCCGCTGGCACGACCACGTCACGCCGCTCTTCGGCGGCGTCGGGATCGCCGCAGGCCTCCTCGCCGGCGTCCTGCTGGCGCTCGCCGTCGGGGTGGTCGAGCCGACCTGGCTGCTCGCCGGGATCGTCGCCGGGTGCGGCCTCGTCTTCGTCGCCGGGCTCCTCGACGACGTCCGCCACCTGAGCCCGATCGCGAAGCTCGTCGCGCAGTTCGGCGCGGCGGCGATCGCGATCGCCGCCGGACTCCGCGTGGAGCTCGTCTCGAACGACGTCCTCGGCGTGGTCATCGCCCTCGTCTGGCTCGTCGGCATTACGAACGCGTTCAACCTGCTCGACAACATGGACGGGCTCGCCGCGACGCTCGCCACGGTCGCGTGCCTCTACTTCGCGATCGACGCGGCGACCGTGCACGAGAACGACCTCGTGCTCGTCCTCGCGCTCTCGCTCGCGTTCGCGTGCCTCGGCTTCCTCCCCTTCAACCTCCGGCCCGGCGATCGCGCCCGCGTGTTCATGGGCGACTCGGGGAGCCAGCTCCTGGGATTCCTCCTGGCGGTGCTCGGGCTCGCCGCGAGCTGGACGACCGCGGGGACGACGATCGCCACGATGCTCCTCCCCCTCCTCGTGCTCGCGATCCCGATCCTCGACACGACCCTCGTCACGATCAGGCGGCTCGCCGAGCGGCGGCCGGTGACCCAGGGCGGCAAGGACCACACGTCGCACCGGCTCGTCTACTACGGCCTGTCGGAGACACGGGCGGTGGTGCTGCTCGCGCTGATCGGCGTCGCGCTCGGCGCCACGGGCGTCGCGTACAACGTGCTCGACCGGCCGGCCGTGACCGCGCTCGGGGTGCTTGCCACGTTCGCCTTGCTCGTGCAGTTCGGGAGCTTCCTCGCGGAGCTCTCGGAGAACGAGCGCCTGGGCCGGCCCGGCGACACGTCGCTCCGGCACGCGATCACGGTGCAGCCCCGCCGGCTGATCGAGCTCGCGGTCGACGGGCTCCTCGTCGGCTGCACGCTCCTCGCCGTCTACCTGCTGTTCGTCGACGAGCGCGGGACGGAGCTCCAGCGGGGGACGTTCCTCGCCGTCCTCCCGATCCTCCTCGGGACGACCTACGTGGTCTACGTCGTCGGGGGCGTGTACCGGCGTGTCTGGCGCTTCGCCACCGCGAGGGACCTCGCGATGATCGCCGTCGCCTCGCTCGTCGCGACGGGCGCCGCCTGGGCGATCGTCGCCACGACCCGCGATCTCGGCGACTTCCCGCGCGAGATCTTCCCGGTGTACGCCGTCGCGGCGGCCGTGCTCGCCGTGATCTCCCGCGCGCTCGTCCGGTTCGTCCCGGCCGCTGGCGGCGCCGACGACAGTAGGACCAGGGTGCTCGTCCTCGGGGCGGGGAACGCCGGCAAGGGGTTCGTCCGCGCGCTGCGGCCCTCCGAGGAGGTGCAGGTCGTCGGCTTCCTCGACGACAACCCGCGGCTCCACCGGCGGCGGGTCCAGGGCGTCCCGGTGCTCGGCACGACGGACGATGCGGCCGCGGTGCTGACCGCGACGGCGGCGGACGAGCTCGTGATCACGATCTTGGACGTCTCGGCCGACCGCCTGGCGAGCCTCATCGACGCGTGCGAGACGGCCGGGGTCGGCCACCGGGTCGTCGCGAGCGACACCGTGACCGGCCGCACGGTCTCGCAGGCTCTCGCCGAGTGACCGCCGCGGGCGCCACGGCGACGGGGGCGGTCGCAGGGGGCCTCGACGAGACCCGCGCGCGCGTCGAGCGGGTGGTCCCGCTCGTCGGCGCGTACCTCCTGCTCGCGACGTTCTACGCTTGGCAGGCCTGGCGGCGCGAGACGCCCACGATCTTCACCGACGAGCTCGAGACGACGCAGATCTCGCGCGCGATCGCCGACACCGGTCACGCGATGCGCCGCGGTGAGCCGTACGGCTTCACGAGCCTCGTGCCCTACCTGACCGCCCCGTTCTGGTGGATCCATCCGGTGGCGAGCGCCTACGAGACGATCAAGACGGTCCAGGCGTTCGTGATGGCGGCGGCGATCTTCCCGGCCTATCTCCTTGCACGGATGGCCGTGACACCGGGGTGGGCGCTGTTCGCCGCCGTCGGGACGATCGCCGCGCCGGCGCTCTCCTACTCGCCGATCCTCGTCGAGGAGCCCTGGGCCTACCCGGCGGCGACGCTCGCGCTCTGGCTCGCCGTCCGCGCCACCGACCGGCCGACCAATGCGTCCTTCGCGCTCGCGTTCGCGGCCTGCGTCGTCGCGGTGCTGGTCCGCTCCCAGCTCGTCGCGCTCTTCGGCGCGCTCGCCGCCGGCCTCCTCGTGCTCGGCTGGCGCTCGGCGTGGATGCGCCGCTACCGCGCCGCGTGGTCGACGTGGGACGCCGTCGGCTTCTGGATCCTCGCTGCGGGCGCGTTGATCGCGCTCGTTGCCTTCATAGGCCATCGGTCGGGCGAGTGGGAGACCGCGACGACCCTGTGGAAGGGCCGCATGGTCGAGTACGGGAGCTGGGCCGGCGGCGCGTTTGCGATCGGAGTCGGGATCGTCCCCGCGATCGCGCTCCTCGCCGTGCTCGGCGTGCCCGGGCGCGAGCGGGAGCGCCCCGGTGTGCGCGCCTTCGTCGCAGTGACCGCGGGCGCTGTTGCGAGCTTCGGGTGGTACGCGGCGATCAAGGGGACGTACCTCTCGACGAGCTTCTCGAGCCTCGTCGTCGAGCGGAATCTCATCTACCTCGCGCCGCTTGCGTTCGTCGCGACGGCGTACCTGCTCGAACGAGCGGTCGCACCGGTGTGGGCGGTCGTCGTATCCGGCGTGGTCGTGCTCGGCCTGATCGTCTGGACGCCGATCGACCGTGGCCTCGACAACTTCCCCTATTACGAGGCGCACGGGTTCGCAATCCTCGCCCTCGCGAACCGCGAATGGCACTGGCCCCGCGACCGGATCGCGATCGCGCTCGTCGTGATCGTGATCCTCGCCGTCGTCCTGCTCGTGCTCACGGCGACCCCGCTTCGCCCGGCGCGGCTCGGGCTCTGGCTCCCGGTCGCGGTCGCCGTTGCGGTGCTCGGCTGGAACGCCGTCGCCGAGACGTACGCATCGATCGGCGAGCACGACTTCTCCTCGCGGGTCGCGGCGAACCTCCCGCAGCCGAAGGACTGGATCGACCGCGCGGCCCGCGGCGGCACCACCGTCGTCCTCGGCCAGCGGATGAACGACAACCCGCTCGGCTTCGCGTCGGCCGAGTTCTGGAACCGCTCGATCCAGAAGGTCTGGAGCGTCGACGGGACCGGCCCCGGCCCGGGCCACACGCTGACGCCCGACCTGCAGGACGTCGACGGCGAGCTCTGGCCGAACCCCGAGACGGATTACGTCCTCGGGGCGAACGGGGTCGAGGTGGCCGGGGAGAACGTCGCGACCAACCCGGAGGCGAACGCGACCCTCGTCCGGCTGGACGGGAAGCCGATCCGTCTCCGCTCGAACGAGACCGGTGTCGCCGCCGACGGGTGGATGATCGGCGACGCCGGCAACCCCGAAGTGCCCGCCCGCGCCGCGCACAACCAGTTCGACGTCTCGCGTGGTGGGTCGGGGACGCTCCAGGTCTTCCTCTCCCGCCAGGTCTTCTGCCCCAAGGGTGTGCATCTCCCCGGTGTCGCACGCGTGCGGATCGGGCCGATCGTGCGTGGCGCGGACAAGCAGCCGGCGATCGGCCGCGTCACCGGCTCGGCGACGACATACGTGCCGGCGTGCGGCTCGAGGTCTGTCGTGCTGACCACGCCCAAGGTCCCGTGGCGCGCCGAGGTCGCGATCGAGACGTTCGTGCCGAAGCAGGAGGACCCGACCTCGAGCGACGCGCGCGCGCTCGGCGCGCAGGTCGGCTTCTCGATCCTGCCCTAGATGAGCGCGGCGACGAGGTAGGTGAAGCGGCGGCGGAGGGCGAGCCGCGCGAGCGGCGTCCGCTCGAGCTCGATCGCCAGCCGGACGGCGGCGCCCGGGAGACGCCGCGTCTGCGGGACGAGGAACGGCCGCATGACAACCCGCCGGAATCCCGCAGCCTCGAGCTCCGAGACGATCTCCGCCACGCGGTACTGGCGCGGGTTGAGGTCGAACACGAGCTTTTTCTCCGTGAACGAGCGGGCGCGCGCGAAGAACGCGGGCCGGTCGCGCGCGTAGTAGATCGCCCGGAACACCGTCGTCGCGGCCACCGGCGCGGGCGGCTCGTACGTGTCGAGCTCACCCTGCTCGACCACTGCTCGCTCGACCGCGGACAACGCTTGTGTTGATTCAACACAAGCGTTGTCCGCGTCGCGGGCGGAGGCGAGGAGCTGCGCTGCTGCGGCGACCATCGCCGACTCGGCGTCGACGCCGCGGTAGCGGAGACCGCGCGCGAGGAGATGTGGACCCAGCCCGCCGTCGCCGCAGGCGAGGTCGAGCACCTCGTCGTCGGGTGCGAGCCCCGTCCCGAGCGTCGCGACGAGCTCTGCCCGGTGCGCCAGATACGCGTCCGGCGAAGCATATGCGGTCTGCGACCACCGCTCCGCCTTGCCCGCGAACTGGCCCGCCTTGTCCGTCACAGGCGCGCGAGCGTCTCGGGGTGCTGCGTCACGAAGCGCGCCATGCTGCGCGCGTGCCACAGCGTGTGCCGCGAGAGAAAGCCGCGGTCGGTCACCTGCGCCCAGTCGTGCGTCACCCGCGCGGCCGGCACGTACCAGCGCTCCCAGCCTGCCCGCATTGCGCGGTAGCAGAGGTCGATGTCCTCGACGTAGTGGCGGTACCCCTCGTCCCAGCCGCCGAGCTCGTCGAGCATCTCGCGCCGCATGAGCAGAAATGCGCCCAGGAGCCAGTCGGCCTCGAGCGGGTGGTCGACGTCCTCGTCGAGGTGGTAGTGCTCGCGCTGGCGCTCGAGCGGGGGGAAGATGCGCCGGAGGGGCGTCCGACGCACGAGGGTGCCGCGGACGGTGGGGAAGCTCCTGCGCGTGGGTTGCCACGCCCCGTCCGGCCAGGCCGTCCGCGGGCCTGCGATGCCGCAGCGGGCGCGCGTCTCCGCGAACCCGTGCAGCGCCTCGACGGCGTCCGGTTCCGGGACGACGTCGGGGTTCGAGAAGAGCACCCACGCGCCCGAGGTCGCTGCGACCCCGAGGTTCACGTTCTCGGCCAGCCTCCGCGGCGCGACGTTCTCGACGACGCGCGTGCCGGGTGGGAGCTCCGCGGGGAGAGAGCCCGGGCGGTTCGCGACGACGACGAGCTCGTCGACCTGCGGCGCCAACACCGGGAGCAGCGCCCCGAGCTCCTCGGCGTGCCCGTGCGAGATGACGACTGCCGAGACGTCCGTCATCGCCCGAGCGCCTCGAGGTAGACGCGAACCGTCGCGTCGGCCGTGCGCTCCCAGGAGAACGTGCTCGCCCGCGCCAGCCCGGCCGCGCGCAGCCGCTCCGACTCGGCGACGGCCTGCCGGATCCCGTCCGCCAGGCGTGCCTCGTCCACGACGACGGCAGCATCGCCCGCGACCTCGACGAGCGCGGGGTCGGGGACGACGACCACGGGCGTTCCCGACGCCATCGCCTCTACGACCGGCAGCCCGAACCCCTCGAAGCGCGATGACTGGACGAGGCACGCGGCGCCGCGGTACAGCTCCGCGAGGCGCTCGACGGGGACGTAGCCCTCGAGTCGTGCCCCACCCGCGCGAAGCTCGGCGGCAACGCGCTCGTCCTTCACCGGCCCTACGACCACGAGCTCGAGCCCCGCCTCACGGGCGGCGGAGAGCGCCGCGAGCTGGTTCTTCCTCGGCTGGATCGCCCCCACGGTGAGCGCGTACGGCGCTTGTGACACTGTGTTGCGAGGCTCGGCCCGCCCGCGCCCGAACGCCGGGTCGACGCCGTTGGGCGTCACGACGACCCGCTCCGGCGGAACGCCGTAGCGGCCGACGATGTCGCGCTTGGTCCTCTCCGAAACCGTCAGCACGCGCGCGGCTCCGCGCGCCGCGCGCGGCACGACACGGCGGAAGATCCAGCGGTCGCGGCGCCCCATCAGCTCTGCATCCTCGTCCTCGAATGAGAGATCGTGGATCGTGACGACGGTCGGACACGGGCAGCGAAGCGACAGCGCGTACTGCGTGTGCACGAGATCGGCGCGGAGCCGCCCGAGCGCACGCGGGAGCGCCCACGCCATCCGAAGCTCCTGGACGTGCGCGGGCAGGGAGACGGGCTCGATCCCCTCCGGCACGAGCTCGGGGTGGCGGGTGACCGCGGCGAGGCGGAGGCCGGCCGCCGCGGCGGGGCCGGGAAGGGTGCGCAGGAGGTTCCGCACGTAGCTCTCGTCGCCCGTCCTCTGGCGGCCGAGCACGTCGGCGTCGACCACGACGAGCGTCACGCGAGCTCCCGCCAGAGGGCCTCGACGAGGTCCGCCGAGCGCTCCCACGTGAAGGGCGCGGCCCTCGCACGGCCCGCCGCCACGAGCTCCTCGCGCCGCCGCGCCGCCTCCTCGATCCCGGCGGCGATCGCGGCCGGGTCCCGCGGATCGACGAGGACTGCCGCTCCGCCGGCGACCTCCTCGGTCGCGCCGCCGCGGCTCGTGACGACGGGCGTGCCGCACGCCATCGCCTCGAGCACCGGGAGGCCGAAGCCCTCGTACAGCGACGGGTACACGAGGCACCGCGCACCGCGCATGAGCATCGCGAGCTCGCCGTCGCTCGGCTCGCCGACCCACCCGTCCACCGCCACACCGCCCCAGCCGACCGCGCCCGCGACCCGCAACTCCACGCCGGCCAGGCGCGCCGCCTCGACGGCCCCCTCGAGATTCTTCCGCGGCTCGAGCGTGCCGACCGCGAGCACGTAGTCGCCTTCGGCCCGCTCGCCGGCAGGCGTGAACACCGGATCGACGCCGTTCGGGACGATCACCAGCCGCTCCGCAGGGAGGCGGAGCAGCTCGACGAGCTCGTCGCGGGTGAACTCCGACACGCAGACGACGGCGTCGGCCACCGCGACCCCCGCCCGCAGCGCCCGCGTGCCCGTTGCGCGGTGCCACCGCGGAAAGGCGTCCGGATGACGAAGGAGCGCGAGGTCGTGGACTGTCACGACGAGCGGCGCCCGCGGCCGGAGCGGCGCCCGAAACGTCGTGCAGTGGAGGATGTCGAGCCGCGCGGAGGCCCGCCCGAGGCGAAGGGGGTACCAGAGCGTGTCGCGCCGCACGCTCGCGAGCCGCCCGGAGCCGCCCGACGAGAGCCCGACGAGCTCGAGCCCCGGCCTGCCGCGGAGCGCCCCGAGGAGGCCGTCGACGTGCCGCGCCGTGCCGGCCCGGGTCTGGAGGAGCGGCGAGGTGTCGATTCCGACCTTCAGCTTGTGTTGATTCAACACAAGCTCAGGACGACGCGGCCCGCCGGATCGCCTCCCGCGGCTCCGGGTAACGGAGGAGGGCGATCGCAGCATCCTGCTCGGCCCATTGCGCCGCCACGTGCTCCTCGTCGAGCTCGGGATCCCAGCCCATCGGCGCGTCCGCGAGGAAGGGCCAGACCGTGATCCGCTCCGTCCCCGCGGGAAACCGTGCCCGCACCGGCTCGGGGTCGCCCGCCAGGTCGTAGGCCAGCGAGCCGCCGAGCGGTTGCGGCACGGTCACGAGGCCCGTCTCCTCCTCGAGCTCCCGCGCGGCCGCCGCCGCGGGCTCCTCGTCCCAGTCGACACCTCCTGCGACGAGATGCCAGTAGCCGAGCTTCTCGGGCGAGCGGAGCAGCACGAGGTACTCGATGCCGCTCTCGCCGGGCCGGCGAACGACGATCACGACCTCCTCCGGTCGGCGATCACCCATCAGGCGCGCTCCTCGAGCGCCGCGAGGATCGTCCCGCCGGTCTCGCGCCATGAGAACCGCGCGGCATGGGCGAGACCGCGCTGCACGAGCTCGCCACGTCGCGCGAGGGCCTCGCGGATGCCCGCTGCGATCGCCTCGGGCTCGAGCGGGTCGACGCGCACGGCCGCGTCGCCGCAGGCCTCGTCGAGCGATGGATGCGCGGACGCGACCACGGGCGTCCCGCACGCCATCGCCTCGATCACCGGCATCCCGAACCCTTCGTAGAGCGAGGGGTAGACGAGCACCGCGGCACCGCGGTAGAGGCTGCCGAGGTCGTCGTCCGGGACGTAGCCGAGCCGGCGGATCCGCGGGTCGGCGAGGTCGGGCCGGTCGCCCCAGCCCTCGCCGCCGGCGAGCATGAGCCCGAGCTCGCCGTCGAGCAACCGCCATGCCTCGACGAGCCGAGCGAGGTTCTTGCGCGGCTCGATCGTCCCGAGCCCGAGGATCGCCGGCCCGCCGAGATGCGCCGACCAGCCGTCGGGTGTCAGCCCCGGATCGAGACCCGGCGGCGCGTGCACGATGCGCCTCGGCTCGATCCCGAGCACCTCTTCGAGATCGTCGGCGGTCGCGCGTGAGTTCGCGAAGACGACGTCGCACGTGGCGGCGGCGTTCCGCGCCTTCCGCGTGTGCATCGAGATGGTGCGAGGGGTGCACCACTCCGGATGCCGGAACGGCACGAGATCGTGGAAGACGGTCGCGCGCACTCCGCCGCGCTGCGCCGGGTACATCCACTCGCTGAACAGGAACGCGTCGAGCCGCCCCGCCGCCAGCTCCACCGCAGGATGCCCGAGCCGGCTCCACCCCGTGCGCAGCGCGTGTGAGGCGGGCAAGGGAATGAGCCTCCGCGCGGCCGCTACGCCGTCGAGCGCCGCACGGATCCGCGCCGGGCCGCGCAGGCTCGTCGGCGCGAAGGCGAGGAGCTCGTGGCGGCCGGCGGCCGCCTCGCCCATCCCGGCGAGCGACCCCCGGATGTAGTTGCCGATCCCCGTGCGGGGGTGCGAGAGAGGCGAGACGTCGACGACGATCCTCATGCCGGCCGTTGGTAGACGAACGAGTCGAAGTGCACGCCGAGCGGGCGCACGTCGGTGCTTCCCTCGATGCGGTTCGCCGGGATCCGGGTCGGGGTCACGAGGAAGTCCACCGTGCAGGTTCCGTCGACCGCGGTGAGGGGCACGCGCAGCTGCACCACGCCGGTCGGTGGGACCGCGATCCTCGCGACCGGCCGTCCCCCCACCGAGGCGAGCACGTCGGTCAGCTCGCTGCCGACGAGGTTCGGGTCCGAGTGGAGCCTGACCTCGAGCTCGCCGCCACTGCACTGCCGCCGAGCCCACCGAACGTTCTGCCCTGACCACGTGTCGTTCGGGTAGATGCCGTCGAGGGAGGTCGTCGACGCAAGCGGCCCCTGGAGGCGCCAGAGGGTGATCCCGAGCGGGACGTCGGCCGCGACGATGGTGCCGTCCGGGCTGATCGATCCGTCGAGCAGCGCATAGGGAGCGTCGATCGTCTTGCCGTCGGCCGTGCGCAGGATCCCGTCCGGGCCCGGCCCGACCGCGGTCTCGCCGATGCCGCCGGGTGTCGGCGCGACCGTGTAGTAGACGTCGCCCACCGCCCGGTTGAAGAACTCGTTCTGGTTGACGGTGAAGCGGTCGGCGCGGCCGGTCCAGAGGACGGCGACCGACCCGTCGCCCTTCACGTGCCCGTCGATCCAGTCGCGGTCGACGCCCCGGATGCCCGTGTAGAGCGCGCCGCGCCCTGCGACCAGGACGCCGTGCGGCCCTGCCCAGACCGGTTGCGACAACACGACGAACAGTCCGAGCAGGACGATCGGCACCACGATCGCGCGCCGCGCCGGGACGAAGACGAGGAGCGCAAGGAAGACGAGGGCCGCCACGAGGACGGTCAGCCGGTAGGAGCCACCGACCAGGTACTCGTTCACCGTCCACAACGGGATCAGCGAGAACGTGTCCGACTTCGTCGGCTCGCCGACGAAGCGGTCGTAGGGGAACGCGGTGACGAGCCCGACCGCGATCACGGCGCCCACGCCGAGTGCGAGCACGGGTCGCGGGGCGCCGAGCTCGACCCAGGCGAGCAGCACGATCACGAGGAGCGGCGCCAGGAAGAAGAGGTATCGGTCCTGCACGCGGTCCGACGCGAACCGCGACGCGAACGCGGCGACGACGAGCGTCGACGTCACCACCAGCGAGAGCGTCGCCGCGAGATGCGCCTGGAGCGCCGGCGCCAGCCGCCTGGCCTGGAAGAGCAGCACGACGAGGGCGACGACGGGGACGACGCAGACGTAGAGCGTGACGATCTCCACATGCCAGAGCCAGAACCGCAGCACCTGACCGACGTCGTAGCCGCCTTCGCCCACCACGCTGTACGCGCCGAGGAGATCCGCGATCGACCCACCCCGGAGCAGCTGGCCGCCGAGCACGAGCAGGACGAGCGCCACCGCGGCGCCGACGAACGGGAGGAACGGCCGAAGCACCCTCGCGTCCCAGCGCAGGAGCGCCAGCACGAACGGGGCGAGCACCGCGGCCCCGACGAAGCCGAGCGCCTGCGAGCGCGTCGCGATCGCTGTGACGAGCACGACGCCCAGGAGGCCGACGCGCAGGAGGGACGGCCGCTCGAGCGCCAGCACGAGCACCCAGGCGAAGAGCAGTGCGACCGGGTAGAAGAGGTTCTCGGTGACGATCGTTGCGGTGTAGGCCATGGAGGGCACGACGAGGGCCAGCGCGGCCGCGAGCAGTGCGGGCCAACGCCCCACGACGCGGCGAGCGAGGAGCCACGCCGGCACGGCGGCGAGCGACATTGCGACGGCGTTCGTCGCCTTCGCGGCCGCGTACGCGTCGGGCAGCGAGTCGAAGAGCCGGTAGGCAGGGGCGATGAGGGCCGGGTAGAGGATGCTGTACCCGTGCACCGGGACGCCGCGGATGGCGAACGAGCCGGTGTCGGCAAGGCTCTTCGCAAGCTCCGAGTAGATCAGCTCGTCGACGAAGATGTACGGGCCCGGCATCTCGTGTACGAGCCACAGCCGGCCCAGCACCGAGAGGACGACGATCCCCGTGAGCCAGGCGGCATCCGGGATCCGGCCCGCCCGCTCGCGCAGCGAGCTACCCACCGAGGCGGTCGAGCTCCGACAGCCGACCTGCGATCTCCGAGGCCTCGGGCGTGCCGGGCGCGACTCCGACGGACGCCGCCGCCTCGCTCACTTCGCGCAACACGTCGGCGTCGACGGCCTCCCCGCCCGCCATGCGCTCGAAGGCCGCCGCCTGGAGCTCCGCGACCCGGCCCAGGTCGTGCGTCGTCTGTGCAAGCCCCCGCGCGGCCCCGCCCATCACCCGCCGCACGTCCGGCCGCTCCGCGAGGAGACGCAGCGCCGCCTCGAGCTCCGCCGACTCGCCCTCTCCGACGGTCGCCTTGAGCGCCACGTCGCCGGGCAGCTCGGCGAACCACCCGGCGTTCGAGACGACGAGCGGCTTGCCCAGGACCAGCGCACGGATCGCGGTGCCAGAGGTCTCGCCCATCGTCGGCGAGCGCAGGCTCGCATGGATGTCGCAGGCCCCCATCAGCGCCCACAGCCTGCGCTCGTCGACGTGGCCCTCGCGCACGATGCCCGCGTCGTCGAGCCCGAGCCGCTGGAGGCGTCGCTCGAGGTCGAAGCCGGGCGAGGTCGCACCGACGAGGAGGAGGCGGGCCTCGGGATGCGTCGACCGGAGCCGTGCGAGCGCGTCGAGCAGCTGTGGGACGCGCTTGCTCTGGTTGACGTTCCCGAACGCGCCGATCAGCGGCTCGCCCGCGAGCTCGGCCGGCGGGACGTCCGGATCCGGCCAGGCCGGGTGCGGGACGACTGCGACCGTACCGTCGTACCCGGCGGCTCGGACACGCTGCGCCACATGGTCGGAGTGGACCACGAGCCCGCTGGCCAGGGAGAGCACCTCGCCGGCGAGCGGGAAGTCCTCCGGCCTCGACTCCCACAGGGGCGGGATCCGCTTGTCGAGGACGCCGTGGGCCAGCAGGCGTCCGACGACACCGTGCTCGCGCTCCATCGCGTCGAGGTAGCCGTGCCCGTCCCGACGGCCGATCGTGACCCCGGCGACGAGATGGTGCAGGACGAAGTCGTGCAGCACGACGATCCCGGGCGCGCGGCGGAGCGCGTCGAGGATCCAGCCGTGCGCGTCGGGGTTGTTGCCGATGTGGTAGACGGCGACGTCGGCATCCCGCGGAGGCCGCTTCGCGCCACGCTTCACGACGGTCACGTCGACGTGTCGTCGCAGCGCCGGCAGCAGCAGGGCCGAGTAGTCCGCGATCCCCGACGTCTCGGGCGGCATCGGGGAGAAATAGGCAACCCTCACGACAGGAGCCTCGCGATCGCGCGGTCCCAGGTCACCTCGTCGGCCAGGTCCTTGCCTGCCCTGCCGAACGCCTCCGCCTCGGTCTCGTGCGTGCGAAGCCAGCTTGCCGCCTTGCCGATGGCCGCCGGCTCGGGCGCCACGACGAGCCCTGTCTCCCGGTCGTGGACGACGTCGAGCGGGCCGCCGGAGTCCGTCGTCGTGATCACGGGCTTCCCGGAGAGAAATGCCTCGTAGGGGCCCATGCCGAAGTCCTCGTCGACCGGCGCGTAGAAGACTGCGGTGCACGTGGCATAGAGCTCTGCGAGGCGGTCCGGCGAGACGCGGCCCTCGAACCGGACCCGGCCGTCGAGCCCGCGGGCGCGGGCGACCTCCTCGAGCCGGTCGCGGTCCGGCCCGTCCGAGACGACCACGACGTCGAAGCCCTCCTCGAGCGCAGCCGCGTCGAGGAGCAGGTCGATGCGCTTCGCCAGGTCGAGCCGGCTCGCGGAGAGGACGAATCCCTGGGCCGGCGCGGTGCGGTACGGGAGCGCCTGCGGCGGGTGAGGCAGCACCTCGGCCTCGAGGCCGGTGGAGCGGGCCAGCCGCCCGGCGACGTTGGCGGAGGTGGCGAACAGGCGCGTCGCCTCGCCGAGAGCGAGGCGATCGAGGTCCTGGATGCGCCGCCGGAGCGCCCGGTCCTCCGGCGAGGGCCCGAACTGGCCGAGCTCGGTCCCGTCGAGCTCGTAGGCCTGGCGAAACTGGTGGACGAGCCAGACGCGCTTCTCGTGGTGACGGACGACGTAGGACGGGAACTTCGTGCCGACGACGAGGTCGATCGTCCGGCCGTCGGCCTCTTCCAGATCGAGCATCCGCCAGAGGAACGCCTGTGTCAGCACGCGGGCGCCGGGATACCACTTGAACGGGACCGAGAGGAGGTCGGCCTCGTGCCCGCGTGCCCGAAGCTCGGCGACGAGCTCGTCGGTGAAGATCTCGACGCCCCCGCGAGCGAACGGCACCTGCGGGCGCAGAACCGCGATCCGCATGTGATCCTCTAGTGCTTCTCCGCCTCGCGGAGAAGCACGAGCTCCGCTTCGAGCGACGCGACCCGCTGCTCGAGATCGTCCACGAGCCGAAGCGCCGCTGCGTTGAACGATCGTTGGTCGTACGCGAGCGGCTCGACGTACCAGCGCATCATCTTGCGCAGGACGGCCTTGACCGGCGTGCCGAGCCCGCCGCGGACGCCCGGCCGCAGACGCAGCGCCCGGTCGGCCGACACGGGCCAGAGCCGCTCGGCCTCGGCGCGCGCCGCAACCCGGTCGCTCTCGCCGTGCTCGCCACCGGCTCCGGGGTCGGCGCCCGAGCGGCGGATCTCATCGCGCAGCGCGGTGAAGAGCGCCTCGACGTCGACGTCCTCCGCCGACGGAAAGCCGTTGTCCGTCGCCTCGTCCGGCACGCGCGCCAGTGTAGCCGGGTGGTCTGACCGCTCTAGGATCGCCGGATGCGCGTCGGCCTCTCGCTCCTCACGCTCGTCCCGGGGATCTCGGGCGGGTCGGAGACGTACGCGCGCGAGCTCTGCCGCGCGCTCGCGCGGGTCGGCCAGCACCAGTACGAGGTGCTCGCCCCGACCCTCGCGCCAGAGGCGGGCGGCGGGCTCGAGACCCTGGTCGCGACCGGCTACCCGGCGGCGACCACGATCCCGGGGAGGCTCCGTGCGATGGCCGGCGTGTCGGCGCGACCGGGTGCGCTCGCCACCAGGCTCGCCGGCGCCGACGTCGTCCACTACCCGCTCACCGTCCCTGTCCCGCCCGTCGAGCGGCCGACGATCCTCACTCTCCTCGACGTCCAGCACCTCGACCTGCCCGAGCTCTTCCCCCGCGGGGAGCGGGTCTTCCGCAGGCTCGCCTACGACCGCGCCGCGCGGAAGGCTGACCGCGTCGTCGTGATCAGCGAGTGGACCCGTGGACGGGTCGTCGAGCAGCTCGGGCTCGACCCGGAGCTCGTGCACGCGATCCACCTCGCGGTCGACCACGAGCGCTTCTCGCCCGACCCGGGCGTCGAGCGAGAGCCGTTCCTGCTCTATCCGGCGCGGCCCTGGCCGCACAAGAACCACGCGCGCCTCTTCGACGCGTTCGCGAGGTTGCGAGCGTCCCGCCCGGAGCTGCGCCTCGTGCTCACGGGAGTCGGCCACGACGCTGCCCGCCTGCCACCCGGTGTCGAGACGCTCGGCGGGGTGCCGACGGGCGAGCTCGTCTCGCTCTACCGGCGGGCGGCCGCGGTCGTCTTCCCCTCGCTCTACGAGGGCTTCGGCCTGCCGCCCCTCGAGGCGCTCGCCTGCGGCTGCCCGGTTGCGTCGTCGAACGCAGGCTCGCTCCCGGAGGTGCTCGGTGAAGCCGCGGTGCTGTTCGACCCGGAGGACACGCGCGCGATCGCGGCCGCGACCACCGAAGCTCTCGATCGCGCCTCCGAGCTATGCGCCCGCGGACCGGAGCGGGCGGCCGCCTTCACCTGGGAGGCGACGGCGCGGGCGCACGACGAGGTCTACGCGCTCGCACGCTCCGACTGAAAACGCTCCAGATCGGCCGAGACGAGCAGCTCGACGAGCTCGTCGAAGCTCACCTCCGGCTCCCAGCCGAGCACGCGGCGCGCCTTCGAGGCGTCGCCGACGAGGTCGTGCAGCTCCACGGCGCCGCGGTAGAGCGACGGGTCGGAGCGAACGTGGTCGCGCCAGTCCAGCCCCACCACCGCGAACGCCCGCTCGACGAGCTCCTCCACCGAGTGACTGACGCCCGTCGCGACCACGTAGTCGCCCGGCTCGGCGTGCTGGAGCATGAGCCACATCGCGCGCACGTAGTCGCCCGCGTAGCCCCAGTCGCGCCGGGCCGTGAGGTCGCCGAGCACGAGCTCCCGCTCGAGCCCCAGCGAGATCGCGGCCGCCGCCCGCGCCACCTTCCGTGGGAGGAACTGCACGGGACGCAAGGGCGACTCGTGGTTGTAGAGGATCCCGCAGGCGGTGAACATCCCGTAGCGCTTGCGATAGCTGGCCGCGATGAAGTGCGCGTACGCCTTGGCGACCCCGTACGGCGTGACCGGGCTCGGCGCGGTCTCCTCCGTCTGCGGCGTCTCGCGCGGCTCGCCGAAGATCTCGCTCGAGGAGGCCTGGTAGAAGCGGATCGAGGGGTCGACCTCGCGGATCGCCTCGAGCATCGAGGTGGCGCCGACGGCCGCGAACTCCGCGGTGAGGATCGGCTCGTCCCACGAGCGGGGGACGAAGGACGGCGCGGCGAGGTTGTAGACCTCAGTCGGTCGTGTCGCACGCAACGCCTCCGCGAGCGAGGGCTGGCGGAGGAGGTCGGCGGCGACGAGCTCGATCCGGGCGACGAGGTCGCCGAGGCTCTCGGCGTACGCCTCGGGCTCGCGGCGCACCACGCCCGCCACCTCGTAGCCCTCGGCGAGCAGGAGGCGCGCGAGCAGTGACCCGTCCTGGCCGCCGACACCGGTGACGAGCGCGCGCCGCGCGCGCACGGGAGAATCACCCGGGTGCGGCACGCGCAGGAGTCTACGCGGTGAGGGTCGCCTTCACGCTCGAGCAGTGCTGGCACTCCGTGCCCGGCGGAACGGCGGTCGCCGCGCTCGAGCTCGCCCGCGCACTCGACGCCCGCGGTGATGTCGAGCTCGTCGGCGTGGCCGCGCGCCATCGGGCCGATCCACCGGATCCGTGGCGGGCGCCGATCGCCGTCTCTCACCTCCCGCTCCCGCGGATCGCGCTCTACGAGGCCTGGCATCGCCTCCGCCGGCCCTCGGTGGAGCGCGCGACCGGCACGGTGGACGTGATCCACGCGACGGGAATCGCGATGCCGCCCGCGACTCGACCTCTCGTCTCGACCGTGCACGACCTCTCCTACCTCGACTACCCCGAGATGTTCTCGCGCGCCGGGCTCAGGTTCTTCCGCCGCGCGCTGGAGCTGACGCTCGCCGACGCGCGGCTCGTGCTCTGCTCGTCCCTCGCGACGCTCGACCGCTGCCGGGCGGCGGGCTTCGACGAGGCGCGGCTCCGTCACGTGCCGCTCGGCGTCCGCGTCGAGCCCGCGGCCGGCGAGCGCGTCGAGGAGGTGCGGGCACGCTTCGGCCTCGAGGGCGACTACGTCCTCTGGACGGGCACCGTCGAGCCGCGCAAGAACCTCCCCGGGCTCCTCCGCGCCTTCGCGCGCGTCGAGCCGTCGGTCGACCTCGCCCTGGTCGGCCCGCCCGGGTGGAACGAGGACCTCGAGCAGGTCCTCGACTCGCTCCCGGAGCCCGTGCGCTCCCGCATCCACCGCCTGGGCTGGATCGCGCGGGACGACCTCGCGGCGCTCTACGCGGGTGCGTCCGTCTTCTGCTTCCCGAGCCTCCTCGAAGGATTCGGCTTCCCGGTCGTGGAGGCGATGGCGCACGGGACCCCGGTCGTCACCTCGACGGGAACCTCGACCGAGGAACTCGTCGCCGACGGCGCCGGGCTCGCGGTGCAGCCGACCGACACGAACGCGATCGCCGAGGCCCTCTCGCGCGTGCTCACCGACGCCGGCCTCGCGGCGCGGCTCTCGGCGGCCGGCCGGGAGCGGGCGGCCGGGTACACGTGGGACCGCACCGCGCAGCTCGTCCAGGAGGCGTACGCCGACGCCGCGGGCTGAGCCCTACACCTCGACGAGCGGCAGGTGCGCGATCTGCGCGAACTGGTCCTCGACCGAGAGGTGCGCACGCTCGAAGAGCGGCGCGAACGCCTCCGCCGGCGAGACGGCCTCCACCTTGCCCGCGGCAGCGTCGGCGTCGACGAGGAACGCGTTCGTCCCGCGCGAGTCGCAGCCGGCCAGCAGGTAGCCCTTCCGCTCGCCGAGACGTGCGAGGGCCGTCAGCGAAGCGCCGTGATAGAAGCCGGACGCGTGCGCGTGGTACCGGTCGAACCCGCGCGAATACGGGACCGTGATCGAGCGCTCGGGCCCGAAGGTTGCGTTGTACTCGACGACGATCACCCGCGGCCGAACCGCCCCGAGCGCCTCGAGCACCCAGTAGTCGTTGCCGTCGATGTCGAGCGAGAGCACGTCGAAGACGGGCTCGACGTGCTGCGAGAGGAGCGCGTCGACCGTATCCGGCTCGACCGCCGTGTGGTCGACGTGCACGCGCTTCCCCGCCTGCTCCGCGTAGAACGCGGCGGCCGCGCGTGCGTCCTCCGCGTTCGCCTCGAGCAGGTGCGCCGACCACCCGAAGGTGAGGACGAGGTTCGCCGCACAGCACTCCGACCCGTCGCCGATCCCGAACTCGACGACCTGCCGGGTGGTGGGGCCGATCCGGTCGAGGAGGTACGCGAGAATCCCGTCCTCGCCGTTCTGCGAGTGGACGCGGAGCTCGGCCGCGCGGAGCGCCGCCACGCCGCCTGCCGGGGCCGCGAGCGACGGGTACGCCGAGCGCAGAATCGCCGCTCCCTGCCACTCGCGATCGACGTCGATCTCACGGAGCTGGTGCATCCAGGTCCACCACCAGTCGGGCAGCACGCCCGTGAGCCGGTCGCGCATGCCGCGGGGAACCCGCGTCCAGAGACCCATCGGGCGAGTCTACGACGCCTCATCAGCGAAGCGCGCGCAGGTAGTCCCAGGAGCGGACGAGCCCGCGCGGGCGGACGGCGAGAACCACCGCGACGTACGCGAGGAGCGCGAGCGTCGCCGCGGCCGGAGGGGCGAGCAGCAGGTCGCCGAGCGCGAAGATCGCTGTGGCGGTCGCCCCCACGAACACCGTCGCCGTGAGGAGGTCGCCCACGGTCGCGCGGAGCGCGTCGAGGAGCACGAGCAGCGCGGCGAGCGCCAGGGCGGTCGAGACCGCGAGCGCGATCGAGAGCCCCCAGAGCCCGGCGAGGACCTGGCCCGCCACCGCGAGCGGGATGTGCACCACGAACACCGCGAGCGCGACGAGCGGCAGCTTCCCGACGCGCTCCGCGACGAACATGAGCGGAAACGTCACCGACAGGGCAACCGAGACGACCATGAACGGGGCGAGCGCGACCACGAGCTTCCCGATCTGCGAGCCGACGTCCTCCCCGTACGACCCGCCGAGCACGCCTTCCACGATGTCCTGTCCGGCGACCGCGAACACCCCGGCGGTGGCCGCCACGACGACGAGCGCCAGCCAGGACGACGCGTCCACGTGCCGCGCGACGCGAGCAGGGTCGAGTCCCGCGCGGGCCAGCGGCACCGACGTCACGAGCCCGAGCGACGACGCCGTGACTCCCACCACGCCCGCCGCGAGCAGGTACGCGTAGCCGAAGCTCGTCTGCGCGCCCACGCCCTCTCGCGCCGCGAGCGGCACGCAGACGAGGTAGATCGCCTGGAGCGCGAGTGGCAACGCCGCCCCCGAGCCGAGCTCCCCCAGCCTCCTGCCCGTGCCCGAGAGGTCGGTGCGGACCGCCCGCGCGGGCATCGCCTCGGAGCGTGCACGCCGCACGAGCCAGATCGCGGGCACCACGGTCGCGATCGCCGCGTTGAGCGCCATCCCCCAGGCGACGGCCGTGGTCCCGTCCTCCTCGATGCGTGCGAGGATCAGCACGAGCCCGGCGACGCTGCCCGTCACGTAGCCCGCGGCCGCGACGAAATAGTCGTCGAGCGCGGCGAGGGCGCTCGCGAGGAGGCCGGCCGTGAACTGCCCGAGCCCCGCGACGATCATCCACGGCAGCGCCGCGGCCGCCGCGTCGAGCGCCTCGTCGGGCCCGGAGCCGGTCAGCACGTCCGCGATCGGCCGGGCTGCGGCGATCCCGATCACGAGCGCGGGCACCACGATCAGGGCGATCGCAACCGCGTATGCCGCGGTCTCGGCCGAGAGGCGCCGCGCGTCTCTCGCGCGCGCGAGTCGGGGCAGCAAGATCACGCGGAGCGCGTTCGCGGCGAGCGCGAACGCGATGAACACGCCGTAGGCGGCGAAGAACCCGTCCGTGGTGGCCCCGCGCTCGACCTCGCGCGCGATGATCACCCCGGCGACGGCGGCGAGACCCGTCTGGACTGCGATGCCGAGCGCGGTGACGGCGCCCGTCGTGAGGGAGCCCAGACCGCTCTGCCCGCTACGCTTCTCCACCGACGCGGAAGCGTAGAGCGAGCGTCACTCGACTCGATGGCGAACGACACGATCTGGAGCGAGAGCGACCTCGCGGACCTGCGGCGCGAGTTCGCGGACGTCTACGGCGGCCGCACCGTCCTCGTCACCGGCGCCGACGGCTTCATGGGCTCGCACCTGACCGACGCGCTGGTGGCGCTCGGCGCAAACGTCCACGCGTTCGTCCGCGCCACCTCGAGCGGCGCGCTCAACAACATCGGGCACCTCCGGAACGACCTCAAGGTGCACTTCGCCGATCTCACCGACCGGACCTCGATCGACTACCTCGTGCGCGAGCTCAAGGAGGCGCCCGACCGGCCCTACGTCTTCCACCTCGGTGCGCAGGCACACGTCGGCGAGTCGTGGCACCGCCCGTACGAGACGGTGATGGCGAACACGGTCGGGACGTTGAACCTCCTCCAGTCGGTCGTCGACTGGGGGCTCGAGCTCGAGAAGTTCGACACGGCGGGGACGTCGGAGGAGTACGGCAACGTCCGCGAGGACGTCTCCGACCAGCACACGTTCGACGACGGAGGCGCGCTGATCCTCCACGAGCGCTCCCCGATCAACCCGAAGTCGATCTACGCGACGGCGAAGGTTGCGGCCGACTTCCTGACGATGAACTACTACGACGCGTTCGGCCTGCCGGGGGTCGTGACGCGCATGTTCAACAACTACGGGCCGCGCCAGAACCCGCGCTACGTGACCGGCACGATCGTCACGCAGGCGCTCACCCGGCCCGAGGTCGAGCTCGGCGCGCTCGACCCGCTGCGCGACTTCTGCTTCTGCACCGACGGCGTCCGCGGCCACCTGACCGTCGCCGCGCACGGTGTCCCGGGAGACGTCTACGTGTACGGCCAGGGCGCGAACATCTCGATGGCCGACTGGGCCGACCTGATCATCCGCACGGGTGTCGAGCACGGCCTCTGGGCGAACGACCGGCACGTCGTGACCGTCGAGAGCCGCAGGCGGCCCGGCTCGAGCGACGTCATGGCCCTCCGCGTCGGGCACGAGAAGCTGACGCGCGAGACGGGGTGGCAGCCGAAGGTGAGCTGGGAGGAGGGCGTGCTCCGCACGATCCGCTGGTACGCCGAGCATCGCGAGCGCTGGCTCGGCCGAGTCGACTGGCTGCCGACCGGCACGCCACAGCTCGTCTCGGGCACGTAGGGGCGTCGGAGACGCGTCCCGGTTGACGAGCGACTCCGGGAACATCGGAGTTGTCCCGGCAGGCGGGGCGCTGCCGGAGGCACTCGCCGACGAGCGGGTCCTCACCGGGCCCCGCGCCCGGCGACCGTCCGCGATCCGTGCGTGGCATGCGGCCGCCGGCGCGTGCGTCGTCGGCATCGCGCTCGTCGTCGTCGCGGCGAGCCGAGCGGAGGCGCCTGCAAGCTCGCCGATCGACCCGCCCCGGCACTGGGGGCTCTGGCTGACGGTTGGCGTCGCGCTGGGCTTCGCGGGCTACGTCGCGGCGCTCTCCGCGCTGCGCCGCCAGGCGGCCTCGGTCGGCGCCGTGCTCCTCGTGGCGTGCGTCGTCCAGCTCGTGCCGCTCGCCGGGCCGACGCTGCTCTCGACCGACGCGTGGACGTACTGGATGTACGGGCGCGTGGCCGCCGTCCACGGCGGCGATCCCTACGGCGATCCGCCGAGCGCCTTCCCCGGCGACGTCGCCTACTCGGCGATGGGCAGCTCGTGGCGCGACACGACCTCGCTCTACGGGCCGCTCTTCACGCTGGGCGCCGAGGCGCACGGGCGCCTCGCCGGAGACGACCCCGGGCGGGCAGCCTGGCTCTACCGCGCCTTCGCCGCGCTCGCGGTGCTCGGCACGGCCGCGCTCGCCGGATCGCTCGCGACCCGAGCGGCGTTCGCGGTGGCGTTCGTCGGGTGGAACCCGCTCCTCGCGCTCCACTTCGGCGGGGGCGGGCACAACGACGCCGCGATGATGCTGCTCGTCGTCGGCGCGCTCGTCCTCGCGGCTCGCTCACGGCCGAACCTGGCAGGGATCGCCTGGACGGCCGCGATCGGGGTGAAATGGGTCGCCGCGGCGTTCCTCGGGCTTTGGCTGCTCGATCGCGCCCGCCGGCGGGAGCCGCTGGGCCTCGCCGGGCTCGCCACCGGGGCGGTGGCGATCGCCGCGGTCGCAACCGCCCGCTACGGCACGACCTGGCTCGGGGCGCTGGACGGTCTCTCGAGCCAGGCGCGCCGGACCGGCTCCATCGGTCTCTCGAAGTGGCTCGCGGACGTCGGCCTCGGCCACCGGGCGATCCTCGTGACGATCGGGCTCGCCGGCGTCGTCGCGTTCGCGTGGCTCGCCGTCTCCGCCTGGCGCGGGCGCAGACGGCTCGGCGTCTCGGGGTCGGTGGCCGCGCTCGGGCAGGGCTGGCTGAACCCCTGGTACGCGAGCTGGGGCGTGTCGCTCTCCGCGAGCGAGGACGACCGGCTCGCCTGGCTGCTCGCCGTCGGCCTGACCGGGTTCCTGCTCCTCGACGTCGTCCCCAGGTAGCGTTCGCGCGTGCGAATCCTCGTGACCGGCGGTGCTGGGTTTGGGCGTGGGGGAACCCATGGTTCCCCCACGGGCCCCCTCCTTCCGCGCAGCGCAAGGACGCACCCGCGGAAGACCTCTCGGCCGGCCAAGCCGGCCTCCGGTCGCGACGCGTCGCTCACGGAACCAGCGGAGCAACCCTGAGCAAGGTCCTCGTCACAGGCGGTGCTGGGTTTCTCGGCTCCCGGCTCGTCGAGCGGCTCCGGGGCGACGGGCACGACGTCTCGATCTCGCGCCGCGCCGACTATGACCTCACCTCGATGGAGGACACGGCCCGGCTCTTCACGGACACGCAACCCGAGCTCGTCTTCCACCTCGCGGCGGAGGTCGGCGGCATCGGCGCAAACCGCGCGAATCCCGGGCGGTACTGGTTCGCGAACCTGATGATGGGGGCGAACGTCCTCGAGCAGGCGAGGCTCACCGAGACGCCGAAGCTCGTCGTCGCGGGAACCGTGTGCGCCTATCCGAAGTACACCCCGGTGCCGTTTCGCGAGGACGACCTCTGGGACGGCTACCCGGAGGAGACGAACGCGCCGTACGGCGTCGCCAAGAAGGCGATCCTCGTGGGCGCGCAGGCGTACCGCGAGCAGTACGGCACGAACACCGTGTTCCTCCTCCCCGCGAACCTCTATGGGCCTGGCGACAACTTCCACGAGACGAACGCGCACGTGATTCCCGACCTGATCAGGAAGATGAGCGGCCAGACGGACGAGGTCGTCCTCTGGGGAGACGGAAGCCCGACGCGGGAGTTCCTGTACGTCGACGACTGCGTCGAGGGCCTCGTCCTCGCCGCGGAGCGCTACGACGGCCCGGAGCCCGTGAATCTCGGCACCGGGGTCGAGACGTCGATCCGCGAGACGGCCGAGCTCGTCGCCGAGGTCATCGGTTTCAGCGGCGAGATCGTCTGGGACACGTCGATGCCCAACGGGCAGCCGCGCCGCCGACTCGACGCGTCGCGCGCCGCAGAGCTGTTCGGCTTCCGGGCGGCCGTCCCGTTGCGGGAGGGCATCGCACGCACGGTCGCCTGGTACCGCGCGCAGACGTGAGCGCGACCGTCGCCGCCACCAGGCC
>Ga0207428_10000390_pt1 | contig 54925 bp, 49 predicted proteins | sample RhiMethybrSRZTD1_FD_187600 | JGI IMG/M metagenome (GOLD analysis project Ga0207428, IMG submission 187600) | Populus rhizosphere microbial communities from Tennessee, USA - Rhizosphere MetaG P. TD hybrid SRZTD1 (SPAdes) (version 3) | ecosystem: Host-associated > Plants > Roots > Rhizosphere >...
CTCGCAGCCCAGGATCAACGTCTCAAGGTCGCGCTCGTCATCGAGTAGCCGAGGCTCGATCCGCGGCGGGTCGCGGAAGTCGCCCGATCGCAATTCCAGCCAACCGCGACTATATGGCCGGTTCACGTTGGGGATACCGGTCACGGCCGGCTCGCGCAGCAGGATCAATTCACCGGGAGTCAGCTTGTAACCGACCGGAGTGAAGTGCAGCTGCAGATCGGCGTCCGGCGCGTCCGGTACCGAGCGAACGAACGCCATGGCGAGCGCGCCGGGCGTCGTCGCCGGGCCGCGACCGAACAGAAGCCAGTTCAGGGCATGCCAGGCTTGCCGTAGGTTACCCTGATCCGAGTTGTAGGTCGGCCGATCGACCAGATAATTCAGATAGGCGCCGACGTGGTCCTGGAGATTTCTTCCCACACCAGGCAGATCATGGACCGGTTCGATCGCGTGTCGCGCAAGTTGCTCCGACGGCCCGATGCCGGACAACAGCAGTAGCTGCGGCGAGCCGATTGCGCCGGCACTGAGGACGATTTCATTGCGCGCGACGGCGGTGCGTCGGGTGCCATCGGCCATGGCATATTCGACCGTCCTCGCCCGGCGCTCCACGCAACCGATCCGCGCCGCCTGCGCGCGCGTGCGTACTTCCAGATTCCGACGGCGCCGGGCGGGCCTCAGATACGCATCCGCAGCGCTATGGCGCCATCCGCGCCACTGCGTGGCCTGGATGGGCCCAATGCCCTCGATCGTCGCGCCGGCGAAGTCCTTGTTGTAGGGAATGCCGAGCTTCTGGCCCGATTCTATGAACAACTCGGCCAGGTGATGCATGGTCCGAATGTTGGAAACCCGCAGCGGTCCTTCGCCGCCCCGATAGCGATCGGCACCGTTCTCGTTGGTTTCACTGCGACGGAAGTACGGCAGCACGTCGGCATAGGACCAACCTGTGTTGCCGAGCGCCGCCCAGCTGTCATAGTCGCTGACCTGGCCGCGCATATAGACCATCGCGTTGATCGAGCTGCTGCCGCCCAGGACCTTGCCGCGCGGCCAGAGATCCCGCCTGTTCGCACGGGTCGGATCGGGCTCGGTCATGTAGCGCCAGTCGTATTTTGGATTGCCGATGCCGTAGAGGTCGGTGGCGGCGGGCATCTTGAGGACTGGCGACCAGTCCTTGCCGCCGGCTTCCAACAGCAACACGCTGTGCCGGCCGGATTCCGTCAGGCGAGCAGCCAGGACGCAACCGGCCGATCCTGCGCCGACAATGATGAAGTCGAACTCCTCCATCGATATCAGCGTCCGTCAAGTTGGCGGAGCGTGCCTTCGAGGCCGTCCCTGAGCGCGGTTCTCTCGTCTGTGATCGCCATGAAGGAGATATCGTGTCCGCACGCGAAATCGCGGTCCTCTCGGCTCGCGATCGGCATGGCCCATGGCTTGCCTTGCGCGGCCGCCGCTCTGGCGATTCGAGAAATGTCCTCATGGTCGCGGCCGTCTGCCTTGTATTCGCCCCGACCACGCGCCAACGACAGGTCGTTGGGACCGATGAACAGCCCGTCCACCGTTTCGAGCGCTGCGATCTTCTCGACATCCTCCAGCGCAGTTGCCGTTTCGATCATCGCCCAGCAGCTGACGCGACGGTTTTCCGCTTCGACAAAGTGCTGAGGCGCCGGCAGGTAGCGGACGGTCTTGCCGCCGCCGAACCCTCGGCTGCCGAGCGGCGGATACTTGGCAAAGCTCGTCGCCCGCTTTGCATGATCGAGGTCGACGATCTGCGGCAAGATCACGCCATCGCTGCCGAAATCCAGCGCATGCTGGATCGGGACACGCTCCGCGCTGTCGACCCGACTTACGGCACGGAGCTGGAGGGACTTGCAGACTGTGATGATGCGCGCTGCACTCGCCTGATCGAACGTGCCGTGCTCCATGTCGATGATCGCCGTGCCGTACCCGAGAATTGCGGCGATTTCACAGGCATCCTCGTTCGGTGTCATAAGCCAGAAAGCGATATCGGGTTGCCGGCCCGTCATGCGGATCATCGTCACGCTTCACCTCCGAACGGACCGGCCATCGCGCCGCCATCGACTGGATAGACGCCGCCCGTCAAGTACGACGCGGCGGGAGAACACAAGAACATGACCAGCGCTCCGACATCCTCGGTGGTCGCGAATCGGCCCATCGGGATCCCCGCGCGCCACAGATCCGCCTCCTCCGTCTTGGCGGTGCGGAAGAACATCTCGGTTTCCACGACGTGCGGCAGGACGGCGTTCACGCGGATCCCGTCTCGCGCGTGATCGAGCGCCAGCACCTTGGTCAATCCGATGACGGCGAATTTGGTCGCCGTATAGACGGCGCGCCGTTCGAATCCAACGATGCCGGCCGTCGATGAGATCTGGATGATGCAGCCGCCACCCTGCCGCTCGCGCGCGTGCGCGACAAACCGCTTTGAAAGGAAGATGACGCTCTTGAGGTTGAGCTCGATCAGCGACTGGGCAGTGGCCTCGGTAATCTCCTGCGTCGTTGCCGCCGAGGACCGGCCTGCATTGTTGACCAGGAAATCCACGCGCCCGCCCGCCTCGAGCGCCCGGTCGAAGATGGACTCCGCCACACCAGGCACTGAAAGGTCGCCGTCCAGCGAGGCAACGCCGCCGCGTGTTCCGACCAGTTCGGTGGCCATCCTCATCAGCCCGTCGCGATCCTTGTCCTGCAAGAGCACCCTGGCCCCGAGGCTGGCGAAACTGCGCGCGATCCCGGCGCCGATCCCGCCGGCAGCTCCGGTGATGAGCGCCGTCTTGCCCTCAAACAACCGCTCGGCAAAGGTCGCCGTGATCATGGCTGGACCTGCCATTTCCCGAGCTGCTGCTCGTCGATCTCGAGCCCGAGGCCGGGCCGGTCGAATGGCGCGACCAGACCGGATTCGAAGGTAAACAACGGGCTTTTCAAAATCTCGCTGCGCCACGGGCAAGGGTCCGCATCGCATTCGAAATAGTCCGTGTTGGGCAGAGCATAGAGAAGGCTGAGGCAGGCGGCCAGGCTGACCGCGGTACTGTAGTTCTTGCAGGTGAACAACAGGTGTCGCATCTGGGCATAGGCCGCGACCTTGCGCGCTTCGGTGATGCCGCCCACCTGGATCACATCGGGCTGGACAACCTGGATCGCGCCGGCATCCATCAGCGCCGCGAAATTGTACTTGCTGGTCTCTGTCTCGAACCCCGCAATCGGCACCCGCGTATGCCTTGCCAGTTCGGCGCAGCCGGCGACGTTCTCGGGTTGCGTCGGTTCCTCGAACCAGCGCACATCCAATTGCTCGAGCGCCTCCGCATAGCGCATGGCCTGCTTGTGATCCAGCGAGGTCGTCGCATCGCACATCAGATCCAGGTCCGGTCCCAAGGCCTCCCGCGCGGCACGGACGCGGCCGATGTCTCGCGCGAAGGTGACCCGCAGGGGCGTTTCATGAAGCGTGCGCGCGTGAACCGCCCCCGCGATGTTGCCGACCTTCATCTTGAAGCCGAGGTAACCGGCCTGACGGGCGTTGCCGACGTCCCGGGCCAAGTCGGCATCGGAGTAATCCCGGCGGTAGTAGCCGGAGGAGGCATAGGCCCGCAGCGGCCGGCCGTAGCCGCCCAACAGGCGCCACACCGGCTGGCCAGCGGACTTGCCCAGGATGTCCCAGAGAGCAATGTCGATGCCCGACAGACACGCGAGCAGGATGCCCTTGCGCCCGTGATAGTATGTCTGCTGGTAAACCCGCTCCCAAATGTACTCCGGCTGCCGCGGATCGAGGCCGGCGATCAGCGGCGCGATCTCCCGCTCCAGGACGGCGACACTGGTCGCCCAGGGGCCGCCCCACATCGCAGCTTCGCCCCACCCGAACAATCCGGGCTCATCGGTATGGACCTTCACCAGCAGCGCCTCACGGTCCTGGTACTCGCCGCGCGGGTAGGTCAAGGCATATGGCATCCGATAGTGCAGGCAGATGGTTTCGACGCCGGTGATCTTCATGATGCAGTTCCCGAGACTAACGAGGCAGAGCAAACAGGCGATCCGGATCGACCACGAGGTCGACGGTCTCGCCTTCGGCAAATAGCCGGTGACTATCAGCGCGCACAGTGAGATCGCCGCCACTGTCGACCGCCACGGTGTATTCAATGTGGCCGCCGAGGAATCGGGAGCGCTTGATCTTTGCGCGGTGCCGCAGCACGCCATTGCCCATTGCACCCGAAGCGGAATTGGGCGGCAGCATCCGGATATCTTCGGGACGGACTGCGATGGCGGCCATCGGGCCATCAGGCAAGACCGGCACCTTGATGCCCGCCTCGGTGACGAACAGGCCCGGATCGGTCTGGCTGCGCTCACCCGCGAGAACGTTGGCGCTGCCGATGAAATCGGCGACGAACCGCGTCGCCGGAGCCCGGTAGATCCGGTGCGGCGTATCCATCTGCTCGATCAGGCCCTCATTCATCACCGCGACGACGTCGGACAGGACCAGCGCTTCACCCTGGTCATGGGTCACGAACACCGTCGTGATGTTCAACTCGCGGACGATACGATGGATCTCGTCGCGCATCTCTTCGCGCAGCTTGAGGTCGAGCGCGGAGAGCGGTTCGTCCAGGAGCAGCAGGTCGGGCTCTATGACCAGCGCCCTGGCCAGGGCGATCCGCTGCTGCTGGCCGCCGGACAGCAGCTTCGGCATGCGGTCCTCCATGCCGCTCATGCGAACGATATCGAGGGCACGCTTCACCCGCTTGTCGCGCTCGGCGCGGCCGACATGGCGCGCCTCGAGCCCGAACGCGACATTTTCCGCCGCCGACAAGTGGGGAAACAGCGCGTAGGACTGGAACACCATGCCGATGTTGCGCCGCCGTGCGGCCAGGTTGGTGACGTCACGTCCCGCCAGCACAATATGGCCCTCTGTCGGCGCCTCGAATCCAGCGATCATCCGCAGAGTCGTTGTCTTGCCGCAGCCCGAAGGACCCAGGAGGCTCAACACGTGGCCAAGCTCGAGACTGAAGGAGATACCCTTCACCGCCTCAAAGGAACCAAAGGCTTTGCGCAACGAAACGACTTCAAGTGCCATTTTATTCTTGCTATCGAGTGTAAGGCGGCCAGACAGCTATGGGCTGTCCGGCCGCGGACTGCTACTGTGCGGCGGCTGCCTTCGCTGCCTCCCAGATTTCGATGGCCCGCTTGTCGAAATCAGCGCCAAGGTTGTATTGGAACTGAATGTTGCCTAAGTTCTTGATCAGGTCATCGATACCCATGTTGGCCTTTGTCTTGGCGTCGAGCAGTTCAATCGCCTTCGCATTGGCCGGCGCATAGCCAAGTTCCTTGGGCAGCTGCGCCTGCACTTCGGGGCTGAGCATATAACTGACGAACGCGTATGCCGCCGCCTCATGCGGTGCCTCCGCGATCACGCACGGGCCGTCATACCAAGCCGTCATGCCTTCCTTCGGATAGGCGACCGCGATCTTCAGACCCTTGGCAATTGCTTGACGGTAGCTGCCGTCGTCGGAGTCCCCGATCCAGATTTCTCCGTTCGCAAGAAGCTGGGCCATCTCGTCATTGTGCGCGTAGATCGTGCGAACCTGCTTGGTATTCTCCATGAGCTTGGCCTCCACCGCCTTGAACTGATCCTCCGACAGGGGCCCGTAGGTGTAGCCGAGGCTGAGCGCCGTGCGCCACAGCTGCTCGTTCGACTTGTCGATCTTGCCGATCCGGTTCTTGTACTTCCCCGAATAGACGTCGGCCCATGACGTGAGCGGTCCGCCCGTCTTCGCCGGATCGTAGGCAATCAGGCCGTTGAGGCCAAAGGAGTACGTGGCGCAATAGACATTGCCGTCCGCCTTGGTCTTCTTCAGGACCGGGAACACGTCCGCGAAGGAAGGAATTTTTTGCAGATCGAGCGGGACCAGCATGTTCTGCTTGATGGCTATGTCTTCGAATCCCGCGCCAAGGAACACGACGTCATGGGTGCCGAGACCCGCGGCGCGGATCTTGTTCATGGCCTCCTGCTCGTCGCCGTAATAGTCGATGTTGACCTTGACCCCGTATTTCTTCTCGAAGCCCGGCAGCGCGAAATCGATGTAGTTGCCCCAGCTGAGGATGTTGATCTCCCCGCCGATCTGCTCGTCGGCCGTGGGGGCCTTCGCTGCAAAGAGGGCCGCCAGCGCTATCGTGGTCGAAACTGCGTACTTCAGGATTGTGCGTCGTTTCATTGTTTCCTCCCTGTTTGTCGTTGTTGCAGTCACCGTTTATTCCGAGACCAGGTCAGGCGGATGGCGCCGACCGTCAGCACGCATGTCGCCGCGAGGATCAGGGTCGACACCGCGTTGATCTCCGGCGTGATTCCGACCTTGACGATGGAGTAGATGCGGATCGGCAGCGTGGTCGTTCCGGCGGACGTCAGGAAGAAGCTGACGACGAACTCGCCTATCGAGATCGTGAAGCCGAATAGCAACGCACCGATCACGCCCGGCATGATGTTGGGCAGGGTCACGCGCCAGAGCACGCGCGCTTCGCTCGCGCCCAATCCGCGCGCGGCGTCCTCGATCGTCCGATCGAACCGCGCCAGGCTGGCGATGATGATGAATGTGCAGTACGGCAGGGCGAGCAGCGTATGCCCGAGCAGCAAGGTGGAAAATCCGGTCTTGAATCCGACGTAGCGCGCAAAGATGAGGAGGGATACGCCGAGCACGATGCCCGGCGCCACCATCGGCAGCGTCATCAGCGCCAGGAACATGCGCCGTCCCGTAAAGCGGTATCGCACAACCGCCAGCCCCGCCATCAGCCCTATGATGGTGGCAAGGCAGGTGGCAGCGATGCCAAGCTTGATGCTCGTCCAGAGCGAAGCGAGCGTGCGCGTGTTCTCGAATAGTGCCTCGTACCATTTGAGGCTGAACTGCTCGATCGGCAAGGTCGTGATGGTCGATTCGTTGAAGCCGGTGAGCACGACCAGCGCGATCGGCAGATAGATCAGCGCATAGATGATGCCGGCAAAGCCGGCGAGCAGCCATTTGCCGGTGATGCTTCGCCGCATCATTGCTCTGCCAACAGGCTGCGGTTGACGTCCGCCACCCGCGAGATCAGGAACAGGAATCCAAGGATTGCGAGCAGGAGGACAACGGACAGAGCCGCCCCCAGCGGCCAGTTGAAACTCTGGAACGATGTCCCGATGAGGTTAGCGTACATGGTGCCCTGCAGCCCGCCAAGCAGGTTCGGCACAAGGTATTCGCCGAGCGCCGGGATGAAGGTGATGATGCACCCCGCGACGATCCCCGGCATGATCAGAGGCAGCGCCACCTTCCACAGGCGACGCAATATGCTGGCTCCAAGATTCTCGGCGGCTTCAAGGACGGCGTTGTCCAGCCGCTCGATCGCGCCGTAGATCGGCACCAGAGTGTACGGCAGATAGATGTACACGAGCCCGATGACGACCGCCGGCTTGGTGAACAGGATGTGCAGCGGCGCGTCGACCAGTCCGGCCGACGAGAGGCCCCAGTTGATCAGCCCCGCCTCGCCCAGCACTAGGTTCATGGAGTAGGTCCGGATCAACAGGCTGACCCAGCCCGGCAGGATCAACCCGATGATCAGCGGCACACGCCAGCGTCGACCGACATGGCGGGATATGAACCAGGCCAACGGCAACGCCAGCGCAAGGCACACGATCGTCGTCAATGCGGCCATCACGACCGAGTTCCACAGGGTCGTCAGGTAGAGCGGGTTCTCAAGAATCTGCGCGTACTGACCGAGGTTGGCGCTCCGGACCAGCTGGTAGTTATCGTCGACAGACCAGAAGCTGTACACGGCCATCAGCGCCATCGGCGCTGCGAACAGCAGGACAAGAGTCGACACCGGCGGCAACAACAGCAGCGCCAGACCCAATCGTGCCGCGGCCCGTGAACTCAGCACGCGTTTCCCCCTGCGGTTTTGCCCCTTGGAGCTTGAGAAGAGGAAAAACATTGGACGAGCAGAAGCCAAATTAATAATATCGCCCAATCTCATTATGCAACGTAATAAGCCAATGGACCTGTCCCGGCCTGATCTTGAGATCGACCTGCTTCGGGCCTTCCTGTTTGTCCAGCAGACTGGAGGGTTCTCGGTGGCTGCCGGCCTGCTCAACCGCACGCAGTCGGCGGTCAGCCAACAGGTCAAGCGGCTCGAACTCCGGATCGGGGCGCCGGTCTTTGAGCGTTCTCGGAGCGGTGCCGTAACCCTGACGACGACAGGCATGATGCTGGCCAACTATGCACACCAGATCCTGGCAATGCATGATGAGGCACTGTCGCGGTTGAGTGCCCCCAACATTCGCCAGCGCCTGCGCATAGGCATTCTCGAGGAGCTGGGGCATTCGCGGCTTCCGCTCGTGCTCCGGTCCTTCGCCCGTGTCTTCCCCAACACGAGTCCCCAGGTGCAGGTCGGTCTCAGCAACCAGCTGGTCAGCGATCTCGTGCTCGGCCGGCTCGACATGGCGGTCGTCGCGGGAGACCCGGCCTATCGGCAGGGAATCGCCCTCTGGTCCGAGCCGCTGGTATGGGTCGGGTCCGCGGCCGTTCCCGTCCCACTGAAGCCTCCGCTGCCGTTGGTTCTGCTGCCGGACCCTTGCTTCTATCGCCGCGCCGCCGGGGATGCGATGGCGGCCGCCGGATTGCAATGGACGCAAGCATGCCTCAGCAGCACGATGGCCGGCGTACGCGCGACGGTCATTGCCGGGCTCGGAATCTCGGTCATGGGCGCGTCCGAAGTAACCGAAGGATTGCGCATCATAGGCAGCGAAATCGTTCTGCCACCGCTCGCGCCCGCAACTATCATGATCTATCACCGGGTGGGCCTGGACGATGCGGCGCAGTCGCTCGCCGGCCACGTGCGCCGAAACTTGAACTGATCTGCCGTCGCAATAGCCGAAGACCCGAAAGATGCACTCTAAACCCGCCTTCTGGCTCGAAAGCGATCATCAGAAAGCCTGCGAGATCGCGAGGCTCGCCGGCTATGAGGTCGTCGTGTTCGACATGGAGCACGGGACACTGGACGAGGCTGCACTCGACCGGCTGGTCCCGTACTGCAATGGCCTGGCGCTTGAGACCTATGTGCGGGTCAGCGAGCCGACCCGGCCCCGCATCCAGTTCGCGCTCGACATCGGCGCCAACGGCGTGATCCTCCCTCAGATCGCGGACCTCGCGCACGCTGCGGCCACTGCTGGCTATTCCAAGTATCCGCCGCTCGGAACACGGGGGCTGGGTTACAGCAGAACCCAGGAATATGCCGCCGCCACCGATGACTTCATCGCAAACGAGAATGCAACGCGCTGCTGCTACGTGATGATCGAGACGGCGACCGCGCTCCAGGATGTCGCCGCAATCGCCAGGCTCGACTGCGTCGATGGGCTGTTCATCGGTCCTGGTGACCTCTCCCTGACGCGCGGCCGCGGCGTGTTCGGAGCGCGGCCCTCCGACATCGAAGACATGCATACGATCGCGGCGGCTGCCAGGGCAGCAGGCAAGCTGTGGGCGGTGGCGGCGGGGCACGCGGGATACCGGGCTGCTGCGCTGGCTCTCAGCCCCGCTTTCGCCACCAGCGCAGACGACCTCAGCGCCCTCGTCATGGGCTTTCGCGCCATGTTGGAGGCGCATCAGCAGCGCTGAAACAGTCGATCATTCTGATCCGACTATTCTGGGTCTGAGCGCATCCGATTGATACCAAGCTCCCCTTGCCTGCTCGAAAGCGAAGCCTGCGCGATAGACGTCACGTCGTCGAATGGCCGGCCGACGATCTGAATTCCGGTCGGCACGCCGTTGTCTGCAAAGCCGGACGGCACGCTCAACACCGGGCAATCGGACAGGATGTTGGACTGATGCGTCGTCGAGTACCCGAATTCCGGGTCCACGACACTTCCGTTGATTCAGAAGTCCTCTGCGAACATCCGGTGAATCCTGCCTCGTATGTCAGCAATGTCCAGGCGCGCCCGCTGATGTCGCGGGTGAACTCGGCAACCTCATAGCCGTCCTTAGGACGAAGTTGGGCCCGAGGAGCCTTCACCCCGACGGCGCTCATCAAGATGCCTCGGTCCGCTCTCGATCGCTCAGAAGCATGGAAATCCTTAATTTTCATTAAGGACTGTTACGAGTCTCAAGGTTCGGGCTCAGAATCTCACTTACTAGGCGGCCCTACACTACGACCGGATCTCGCCGGCCAGCGGGCCGCGGTGAAACTAAATGAGAACAAGACTCAGCTGAAAATTGTCCTCTCCGCTACTTTCGGCTGCCGCGTCCTTGAAGCCTCTCCTCTGCCCTCTTGCCGGCAATGCGCCAGGCGAGCGGACCTTGGGGGGCCCGCGGACAAGCCCGATCAGGATAATATACTTATTCTCGGCCATCCGGAGGCATGACTCCCGATTTCGCCACATTTGACTCCCAGATCTTCGTTTCGACTCCGGTTTTCGTCGATCTAACACCGCCGGTATGTCCAAATTCCTAGCTCTTGCAAATATGATAAGCATGCTTATAATAACGTAGGCTATGAATTCTTGGGACCGAAGATGAAGACCGGCAAGGACACGATCGGCTTTCTGGTGAACGACACGGCGCGGCTGATGCGGAAGGATTTCGAGCGGCGCGCCCGTTCCATCGGCCTTACCCGTGCGCAATGGCAGACCCTGTTCCACCTGGCGCGCAACGAGGGCTGCAACCAAGCGACCTTGGCCGACCTCATGGAAGTCGAGCCGATCACGCTGACGCGCACGGTCGACCGGCTGGCAGCATGCGGCCTGGTCGAGCGCCGCGCCGACCCGACCGACCGCCGGGCCCGGCTGCTGTTCCTGGGCGAGCGGGCGCATCCGCTGCTGGAGGAATTGCGCACGCTGGGCGCCGAGACGCGGGAGATCGCGCTTGCGAGCATCAGCGAGGATGAGCGCACGCTGCTCATGACGCTCCTCACCAAGATGCGCGCCAATTTGGCCGGCCGGGATACCGCGACTGCGGCGGCCTAGACGAACCACAAACGAAGCCGAGACGAAGAAGAAACATCATGCCTGATGGCTCAAAGCCCATGACCGACAGCGCTGTGGAAACGCCGCAGCCCAAGCCCAACCGCCGGCGCCGGCTGCGCCGATTGCTGATGATCGCGGGGCCTCTCGCGGTCCTGATCGGCGTCGGCGTGGTCTATATCAGCGGCGGCCGCTATGCCGACACCGACAACGCCTATGTCCATACCCACAAGGTGTCGGTCAGCGCGGACATTTCCGGCCGCGTGGTCGCGCTGAAGGTGCACGAGAACCAGCCGGTGAAAGCGGGCGACGTCTTGTTCCAGCTCGACCCCGAGCCGCTGCAGATCGCGGTCGACCAGGCACGCGCCAATGTGGAAGACAGCCGCAACAAGATCATCGGCCTCAAGGCGGCCTATCGCACGCGCCAGGAGGATCTGAAGGCGGCAGAAGCCAATGTCGGCTTCGCGCAGCGCGAATTGCAGCGGCGCGAGAAGCTGGTCGCGGGCAAGATCATCTCCCAGTCCGACTATGACGAGGCGCGCAACCGCTATGACGTGGCGGTCAACGATGCAGCATCGATCCGTCAGGACATATCGCGCATCATTTCGGAGCTGGGCGGCGATCCCGACGTCGATCCGCAAACCCATCCGAGTTATCGCATGGCGCAGGCCGCACTGGCCGAGGCCGAGCTCAACATGCGGCGCGGTACGGTGGTTGCCTCCACCGATGGCGTGGTGGCGCAGGTCGACCAACTGCGTCCCGGCGACTACATCAATGCCGGCGCGCCGGTCTTCAGCATCGTCAGCCAGAAAGATGCCTGGATCGAGGCGAACCTCAAGGAAACCGACCTCACCTATGTGAAGCCGGGGCAAAAGGCGGACGTCACCATCGATACCTATCCCGGCCGCACCTTCACCGCCGTGGTCGACAGCATCGGCATGGCGACCGGCGCGGAATTCAGCGTGCTGCCGGCTCAGAATGCCAGCGGCAACTGGGTGAAGGTCGTCCAGCGCATCCCCGTGCGCCTGCACGTGGTCGATCTGCCCGAGGACGCCACGCTGCGCGCCGGCATGAGCGCGGTGGTGGAGATCGACACTCAGCACCGGCGCGGCCTGTTCAACGTGCTGAGCCACGCGCTGGCGTGGGACGAGCCGGCGCAGGTCCCCGCGCAGTAGGTACAGTCATGGCTGCCACTGCAGTACTACAGTCGCCCAAGCGCGATATCCATCCTGGCCTGGTCGCCATCTCCGTCATGCTGGCGACCATCATGCAGGCGCTGGATACGACCATCGCCAACGTGGCGCTGCCGCATATGCAGGGCAGCCTGGCGGCGACGCAGGATCAGATCTCCTGGGTGCTGACCTCCTACATCGTCGCCGCCGCCATCACCATGCCGGCAACCGGCTTCGTCGCGGCCAAGATCGGGCGCAAGCGGCTGCTGCTGATCTCCATCAGCGGATTCATCATCACCTCCATGCTGTGCGGCGTCGCGCTGTCGCTGGAGCAGATGGTGCTGTATCGGCTCCTTCAAGGCATCTTTGGAGCCTCGCTCGTACCGCTGTCGCAGGCGGTGCTGCTCGATTCCTACCCGAAGGAAAAACACGGCGCGGCGATGGCGATGTGGGGCGTCGGCGTGATGGTGGGGCCGATCCTGGGCCCGACGCTCGGCGGCTACCTCACCGAGAATTTCGACTGGCGCTGGGTGTTCTTCATCAATCTGCCGTTCGGGCTGCTGGCGCTCGCCGGCGTCATCGCGTTCGTAAGCGAATCGCCGCGCCGGGTCTCGCTGCGCTTCGATGCCATGGGATTCCTGTTCCTGGGGGTCGCGATCGGCGCGCTGCAGATGATGCTGGATCGTGGCGAATTGCTGGACTGGTTCGGCTCCGTCGAGATCATCGCGGAGGGCCTGATCGCGGCGGTCGCCTTCTACCTGTTCGTGGTCCACATGTTCACCTACCGGCAGCCGTTCCTGGAGCCGCGCCTGTTCAAGGACCGCAATTTCGTGGTCGGCACCAGCTTCATGTTCGCTGTCGGCGTCATCCTGCTCGCCACCATGACCCTGCTCCCGCCGATGCTGCAGCAATTGGCCAACTTTCCGGTGCTGACCACCGGCTATGTGCTGGCGCCGCGCGGTGTCGGCACCATGATCGCGATGTTCGTGGTGGGCCGCCTAGTGGGCAGGGTCGATCCGCGCCTGCTGCTGCTCTCCGGTCTCGCCCTGGCCGCCTTCTCGCTGTGGGAGATGACGCAGTTCAACATCGACGTCGGAATCTGGGACATCGTGCGCACCGGCGTGGTGCAGGGCGCGGGCCTCGGCCTCATCTTCGTGCCGCTCAGCGCCATCACCTTCTCGACCCTTGCGCCCGATCTGCGGACCGAAGCGGCGGGCCTGTTCAGCCTGATGCGCAACATCGGAAGCTCGGTCGGCATTTCCATCGTCACCGCGTTCCTGACCCGCGGCACGCAGATCAACCATTCGCAACTGGCGGAGCATGTGACGCCCTATATGGAAGCGCTGAAAGCGCCGGGCTATCCGGCGATGTGGTCGCTGAACACCACCGGCGGGCTTGCCGCGCTCAACCAGGAGCTGACGCGCCAGGCGCAGATGGTCGCCTATCTCGACGACTTCCAGCTACTGATGTGGGTCACCCTCGCCGCGCTGCCGCTGATCCTGCTGCTGCGCAAGAACCAGCGGCCGGTACCGAAGGAAGCGATGGATGCGGCGCTCGAATAGTCTTTTCTTGCACCTTCGATCCGCCACCTCCACGGCCGGCACTGGGGCGCCTTCCGCATGGGCTACCGGCAGAGCTGAGCCGGCGTGCGCGATACTACCGACTGTGCCCACGACAATGCGGGAAGCGGCGGCGTTGCGGATGGACGCAATGCAACGATGCTTTGCCGCCCCTGATCGCGCGCGCAGGCAAGAACGACGCCGGAAAAGCCCTTCGAAGCCGGCCCATCCAGCGTGCAGACCTTGATCGTCAGGCCGCCGCGCCCGAAGCGCGGCTCCAGGACCGCGCGCAGATCCGTCTCGTCGATATCGGGGCTGGGAAAAGTCTTGCCATCGACCACGTAGCCGCGAGAACGGCGCAACGCCGCCACCAGCAACGTGCCGCCCGGTCGCACCAGGCCGGCGATCCGCTTCATATAGGTTGCCCATTCGGCCCTGTCGCCGGTGGCAGAGTCTGCGCAATAGGCACTGATGACCGTCGAGTACTGGCGCGTGTCATCGGTGCCGAGCGGCTCCTCCTTGCGAAGGTCGACATGCAACAGCCTGGTGATCCTCGCGCGCGTCATCTCCTCGCGAAACGTGATCTCCTCGGGTGCGGGTCCGTCGAGCCCTTCGCATTCCAGCGTGTAACGGACAAACGGCCGCCAGTCGTGCGACCCGACATCGCGCTTCAGCCAGCGTTCGATCTCCTGCAGGTTGGCGGGAAGATACTCGCCCAAATGGACCTCGGAGGCTTTCTCGGCCGCCAGAAACACGTGATGGAGCGTCGGCCCCACGCCGAACACAAGCGCGGGTTGCGCGCGCTCTACGTCCTTCATCGCCTCGACGAAAAAGGCGATGGTCTCGCGCTCCTCCGGCTCGATGGCGCCGTAATATTCCTTGAGGTAGGCGCCGGGCTCCCATTCGGTTTCGAACGAGGCATAGGCGCCGCGCTTCACCAGACGCCTCAGGAAAAAGCGCAGACCGTGCGCGAGCGCGAAACCGTAGACGGCGGCGCCGGTGTTGGCGCCAGCCAGGAACACGATGGCATCGATCGCGCTGACCGTATCGGTGAGCAAGGCGAAGCCGCCGGCACCGACGTAGTACGGGGCCTCCTTCGCAAGTTCGGTCGTGACGTTGCCGACGTAGGCGGCGATCCGGCGCCAGCGCAGGCTCCAACCCAGGCGCGTAGCGAGATCATGGCCGGCCTTGGCGAGAATATTGGTGCAGGCGCCGGTGCGCTGCAGCAGCGCCCAGTTGGCCTTGAGGACGGCCCACAGGCCACTGCCCCAGAAGACGTAGCTGGCTATCAGCAGCAGCAGCGCCTCGACATGGCCGATGCCGGAGAACAGTTCAGAGGCGACCAACAGCAGCCCCAGGCAGGTTGCGAACAGGTCGAGCGCATATGCCGTGACGAACGATGCGGCTGCGGTGGCAATCCAGCGTCGCGCTCCGGAAATTACGCGCGCGGAGGGCTTCGCGGCCTCGACGTTTACACCGTCCATGGCCATCCTCATTTATTAAAATACGTACAGTATGTATGTAACGAAGATATATACGGTCCTGGGGCGGGTCAAGTAAATTACGTACAGACAGTATGTAAGTGTGAGGAGGGTCACATTCCTGCCAAAGAGAAGCGGTCGCGCTCCACCCTGCCGAAGGATGAGGCGCGCAGGCGCTATGCCCGCATGGGCGGCCTGGTCGTCCTGGAACAGATCCAGAAGGATTCGCAGTTGCTCGGCGATCGGCCGATCGCGGTCGGGCCGTTCGCGCGGCTGGACGCCGAGGCCGTTGCCGCACACGATGGCAAGACGCGCGGCGCGATCACCAACCTGTTCGGCAGCCAGGCGGCATTCCAAGCCGAGACGATGGCGCTGGCGCTCGATGCCCACGAATGGGTCGAGCGGGTCAAGTTTCCGGCGCCCGGCGACTTCGCCGATGCCGAATCCTGGTTCGACGCCTTGCTGATTGGAGAATCGACTCGCGGGCCGGCGCACGGCGCCAAGCCGGCGGTCAATGACGGGTTCCTGTGGGCGCTATGGCTCAGCGCCATGCCGTACGGCATCTGGAGCGAACAGGTCGCCAAGCCCAGCATGGCGGAATATGTGCAGACGGTCGGCAGGCTCGAACAAGTCCTGCAGGCGGCGCTCGAGCACTTCAAGCTCACGATGCGCACGGGCACCTCGATCAACGACCTCGCCTGCGCGATCGCTAGCCTGATCGAAGGCGTGTGGCTCAACCAGTGTCTCACCAAGCACCATCCGTTCGACAAGGCCGAGCCGATCGCCACCGCCTTGCGGCGCGGCGGGCGTATGCTGTGGCGCGGCGCGACCATGCCCCGCAAAGTGGCTAGATGAGGTTCTTCAGCCTGGCGTGATAGACCAGCACGATGGTCTTGGCGTCGACGATCTCGCGCTTCTCGATCATCGCCAGCGCCTGGTCGATCGTGACTTCGATCACCTCGATATCCTCGCCCTCGCCTTTGTGCCCGCCACCTGCGCTCACGCGGTCTGCCGCTTTGTATTCCGCGGTGAAAAGATGCAGCCGCTCGGTGACCGAGCCGGGACTCATGATGGGGGCCAGCACCTCCTTGACGTCCGTGACGCGATAGCCGGTCTCCTCCTCCGCCTCGCGGCGGATGGCCGTCACCGGATCGTCGGCATCGAGCAGGCCGGCCGGCGCTTCCAGCAGCATGCCGTCGGGATGGCCGTTGAGCAGCGCCGGCAGGCGGAACTGCCGGGTGAGGACGATGGTACGGCGCTGCGTGTTGTAGAGCAGGATGGCGGCGCCGTTGCCGCGGTCATAGACCTCGCGGCTCTGCCGCTCCGTCACACCGTCGCTGCGCTGGTAAGCGATGCTGTATTTCTGCAGCCGGCCCCAATTGGCACTCAAGGTTTCCACGCCCTCGATGCGCACGCGGTCGGTGCCGGGAAGGTTTTCGGTCACGCTTCGCACTCTTTTCTTCGTCATGCCAAAGCGTGGCTTTGGCATCCACGAGTTTGCCCGCCCTCTCCCTCTCTGTCATCTGATAAACTCGTGGATGGCCAAGCCAAGCTTTGCCATGACGGCTGGAAAGTCCCTAAGCGATCGGCAGATCGCTCAGCCGCCACAACGCCAGGCTCTTGTCCGCATAGGCGCCGCCGGCCTCGGTGCAGCGTTCGTTGATGATTTCCACCGGTGCCGGCCAGTCCAGCGGCGCGCGCTCGAAATTGAGCGGCCGCCAGTCGGCATCCTCGACGTCATCGTTGCGCTCCAGCTCCGGGAAGGTGGTGGTCAGCAGCCAGGTGGCGCCGGATGCCTTCAGGTTGTGCAGCGCACGGTCCAAGGTCGCGAAGGAAAAATGCACGAGGCAATCGCGGCTGAGGATCAGGTCGCAGCGCGGCAGCGCGTCGCGTGTCATGTCCGCCGGCAAGAACGTCCGCCGCGCATCGCCGTTGTAACGCTGCTGCAGCGCTTCGACGATCGAGGGCACGATATCCATCCCCACATAGCGGTCGAGATCGAGATCCAAGCTTGCCATCCAGCGATGATCGCCGCACGGCGCATCGAGCAGCGAGCGCACGCCAAGCTCCTTCAGCAGCCCCGGCAGCCGCTCGCGGATGGCTGCGGTGGCATCCAGTTCCGACCCCACGCCAGAGACGCTGGTATCCGCGCCCCACAGGTTAGTCTCATGAATCCGCTCGAACCTCTTTGCGAGATCGAGCTCGGCAAACTCCGCCCGCCGCGCGGCAAAGCGCTGCTGGGCGATGGCGGGGGGACGCGCTCTGCTCAATGCGCCTCCGCCCAGTGCATGCCGACGCCGGCTTCGCAGGTCAGCGGCACCGATAGCTTGCGCGCGGGCTCGTGGGCTTTTTCCATGATGGCGCGGGTAACCGTTGAGGTTTCCTCGATCTCCGCATCCGGCACTTCGAACACCAGTTCGTCATGCACCTGCAGCAGCATCTTCGCGTTTAACCCGCGTTCCTTCAGCGCGGGCGGGATGCGGATCATGGCGCGCTTGATGATGTCGGCGGCGGTCCCTTGCAGCGGCGCGTTGATGGCGGCGCGCTCCATGTAGCTGCGGCGCGCCGGGTTCTTGTCGTTGATGCCGGGCACGTGGCAGCGGCGGCCGAACAAGGTCTCCACATAGCCATGCTCGCGCGCGAATTTCTTGGTGCGCTCCATGTATTCGCGGATGCCGGGATAGCGGTTGAAATAGGCACCGATATAGTCGCGCGCCTCCGCTTGCGGGATGCCGAGCTGCGCGGCGAGGCCGAAGGCGCTGATGCCGTAGATGATGCCGAAATTGATCGCCTTGGCGCGCCGGCGCACCATCGGGTCCATGCCTTCGACGGGAACGCCGAACACCTGGCTTGCCGTCATGGCGTGGATGTCGATGCCATCGCGGAAGGCATCGCGCAGCGCGGGAATATCCGCCATGTCGGCGGCGAGGCGCAGCTCGATCTGCGAGTAGTCGACCGAGAGCAGCTTGTGCCCCTTCTCCGCCACGAAGGCATGGCGGATCTTGCGCCCCTCCTCGGTCCGCACCGGGATGTTCTGCAGGTTGGGATCGCTGGACGAGAGGCGGCCGGTCGGCGTCAGCGCCAGCGCATACGATGTGTGGACGCGACCGGTCGTGGGATCGATCTCGTTCTGAAGCGTGTCGGTATAGGTGCTCTTCAGCTTGGTGAGCTGGCGCCAGTCGAGGATCTTCTGCGGCAGCGGATGGCCGGATGTAAGAGCCAACTCTTCGAGGATGTCGGCGCCGGTCGCGTAGGCGCCGGTCTTGCCCTTCTTGCCGCCCGGCAGCTTCAGGTGGTCGAACAGGATTTCGCCGAGCTGCTTGGGCGAGCCAACATTGAACTCGTAGCCGACGACGTCGTGAATCTGCCGCTCGAGCTCGCCGATGCGCTGGGCGAAATCCTTGGACAGGGCCTGCAGCGCCTTGGTGTCGACCTTGATACCCGCGCATTCCATGGCGGCTACGACCGGCACCAGCGGCCGATCGATCGTTTCGTAGACTGTCAACAGCCGTTCCTGGATGAGGCGCGGCTTCAGCGCCTGGTGCAGGCGCAGGGTGACGTCCGCATCCTCGGCGGCGTAATTCAGCGCCTTGTCGAGCGCGACCTTGTCGAAGGTGATCGCGTTCTTGCCAGTGCCGCACACATCGCCATAGGCGATCGGCTTGTGGCCCAGGTGCATTTCCGAGAGTTCATCCATGCCGTGGCCGTGCGCGCCGCCTTCGAGCGCGTAGGAGATCAGCATCGTGTCGTCGATCGGCGCGACGTGGATGCCGTGCTTGGTGAGGATGCAGATGTCGAACTTGATGTTGTGCCCGATCTTCAGCACCGAGGGATCTTCGAGCAGCGGCTTCAGGACCGCGAGCGCCTCGTCGATCGGAATCTGCTTCGGCCGCTCCACCCTGCCGCCCAGCAGGTCGCCGGTCGCCCCGCCATGACCGAACGGGATGTAGCAGGCCTTGCCCGGCGCCAGCGCCAGCGAGATGCCGCACAGCTCCACCGCGATCACATGCAGCGATGTCGTCTCGGTATCAAAGGCGACATGGCCCTGGGCGCGCGCCTCGCGCACCCAGCGCTCCAAGACCGCCTTGTCTTGCACCAGCTCGTATTTGCTGAAATCGAACGGCACGGCGGCCGGCGGTTCCGGCAACGCAGGCTTCGGCACCGAGGCCAAAGCGCTGCTCGCGACCACCGGCGCGGCTGGCGGTGCGGTGTCGACCTTGGGCCCGGCGCCATTGCCTTCGCCGCCGTAGCGCGCCATCACGCGGGTTGCGAGCGCGCGGAACTCGTTCGCCTTCACGAAATCGAGCAGACGCCCGACATCGAGCTTGCGCCGCTCCAGCCCCTCCAGCGGGGTCTCCAGCTTCACATCGCAGCTCAATGTGACGAGCTTCTTGGAAATGCGCGCCAGATCGGCATTGGCGATGAGGCTCTCCCGCCGCTTCGGCTGCTTGATCTCAGGCGCGCGCTTGAGCAGCTCTTCCAGGCTGCCATAGGTGTTAATCAGTTCGGCCGCGGTCTTGATGCCGATGCCCGGGACGCCCGGCACGTTGTCGGTGGAATCGCCGGCCAGGGCCTGGATGTCGATCACCTTGTCCGGCGTGACGCCGAACTTCTCCTGCACTTCGGGAAAGGAAATCGGCTTGTTCTTGATCGGGTCCAGCATGCGGACCTTATCGTTCACAAGCTGCATCAGGTCCTTGTCGGAGGAGACGATGGTCACTTCCGCGCCCGCCTCCACCGCGCGGCAGGCATAGGTCGCGATGATGTCGTCGGCTTCGAAGCCGTCCATCTCGACCGACGCGACGTTGGCCGCGCGGGTCGCCTCGCGCACCAGGGGAAACTGCGGGATCAGCTCCGGCGGAGTCTCGGAGCGGTTGGCCTTGTACTCGGCGTAGATCTCGTTGCGAAAGGTGGTCTGCCCGGCATCGAAAATGACGCCGATATGGTCGGCGTCGGTATCCTCGAGCAGCTTCAGGAGCATGTTGGTGAAGCCGAGCACGGCGTTCACCTGCACGCCGTCCGACCGGGTCAGCGGCGGCAGGGCGTGAAAGGCCCGGAAAATATAGCCGGAGCCGTCGACCAGATAGACATGCTTGGGTTTGGACATCAGCCGCCTCTGTTACGCAACACTACGCCGATTTGGCGGCCCTTCCCGTCAGGATCAATGGGCCGCTGCCGTGGCGCCTTCCTTCAACACGTATTTGCGGCTGCAATAGGGGCATTCGATCTCCCCGTCCTTGCTGAGGGTCAGATAGACGCGCGGATGGCCCAGCGGCCCGTCGCCGCCGTCGCAGGCGACCGTGGTGGTTTCGACCGGAATGATCTCGAACGGTTCCATTTCATCCAACTCTGCGGGATTTTCGTAGGAGAGGGGCCAGTTTGGAGCCCATGATGGACCCGGCGTTGACCCCATTTCCGACCGATGATACCCATGCGCCCATCGGTGAATCAACCGCCGCGCACCACAGCCCAAAAAGTGCCTCAGACCGTCTCCCTGCCCCATTCCGCCGTTGCCATCCGCGGCCTGACCAAGGTCTATGCGCCGTCCAACGGCACGGCCGCGCCCAAGCGCGCCCTGGACCAGGTCGACCTCGAGATTCCGCGCGGCAGCCTGTTCGCCCTGCTGGGACCGAACGGCGCGGGCAAATCGACCCTGATCAACATCCTCGCCCAGCTTGTCATCAAGAGCGCCGGCGAGGTGCGGATCTGGGACATCGACCTCGACCGCGATCCGCGTCATGCCGCCGCAGCCATCGGCATCGTGCCGCAGGAACTGAACATCGACCCCTTTTTCACGCCCGCCCAGCTGCTGGATATCCAGGCCGGCATGTATGGGGTGCCCAAGGCGGAGCGGCGGACGGCGGAATTGCTGCGCGCGCTCGCCTTGTCCGACAAGTCGGACTCCTATGCCCGCACCCTGTCGGGCGGCATGCGGCGGCGCCTGATGGTGGCGAAGGCAATGGTGCACAACCCGCCGGTCCTGGTGCTGGACGAGCCGACCGCCGGCGTCGATGTGGAGTTGCGCCAGCAATTGTGGGGCTATGTGCGGGAATTGAACCGCCAGGGCGTTACAGTCTTGCTGACCACGCATTATCTCGAGGAAGCCGAGGAGCTGTGCGACCGCATCGCCATCATCAACCACGGCAAGGTCATCGCCTGCGAGCGCAAGGAAGACCTGCTGGCGCGGGTGGACAGCAAGGAGCTGGTGCTGACGCTGGCGCGCGACATCGTGGCGGTCCCGGCAAGCCTGCAGCGCTGGCATGTCGAAGGCGGCGCGCCCCATCAATTGAAGCTGCGCTATCGCCCCTCCGAGACGAAGGTCTCCGATATTCTCGACCAGGTGCGCTTGAGCCAGCTCGACATCGTCGACCTCACCACCGTCGAAACCGACCTCGAAGACATCTTCCTGCAATTGACGCGGCGGAGTCCCACCGGCGAATGATGGGGCTGTCATGCTAGCCAGATGGGCGGCGCTCATCCTCCTGCCGCTGCTGCTCGCCGCGTGCGCGCCGCGGCTGCAGGAGATCGGGCCGCCGGTCGACCAGCCGCGCCTGATCGAAAACGGCCAGACAAGTGGCGCGCTCCACATGCCGGACGGCGTCGATCTGCCGCTGCGGGCCTGGTATCCGTGGGACCGCCCGGCCGAAGGGGTGATCCTGGCGCTGCACGGTTTCAACGATTATTCCAAGGGCATGGCCTCGCCCGGGAAGGGCATGGCGCGGCGCGGGTTCATCGTCTACGCCTATGACCAGCGCGGGTTCGGGCTGGCGCCGCAGCGCGGGATCTGGGCCGGCGAAAAGCAGATGATCGACGATCTCCGGGTCGCGGCGCGCCTGATCAAGGCCAGGCATCCCAACCTGCCGCTGTTCCTGCTGGGCGAGAGCATGGGCGGCTCGATCATCATGACGGCCGCGGTCGGCGACGATCCGCCGGTGGCGGACGGGATCATCCTGGCGGCGCCCGCAATCTGGGGCTGGCAGACCCTGTCGCCCCTGGCGCACACGATCACAAAGGACGCTGCGCACATCATCCCGTGGGTGACGGTGGTGCCGACCGGAATCCACGCCCAGGCATCGAGCAACCGCGCGGCGCTGCGCGACCTCGCGCGCGATCCGCTGGTCATCAAGGAGACCAGGATCGACACCGCCTACGGCCTCGTCAACCTGATGAGCGATGCGTTCGACGCCGCGGCGAAGCTGGACAGACCGCGCTGGCTGGTGATGTTCGGAGAGCGTGAGGCGATCCTCGATCGCGGCGCGGTCAACGAGGCGCTGCCGCATTTCCGCGACCTGCCGCCGGAGCAGGGGCGGATCGCGATCTATCCGCGCGGTTATCACCTGCTGCTGCGCGACTTCAATCAATACACGGTCTATGACGACATGGCGGCCTGGATGCGCAATCCGAAGGCCCCGCTGCCGAGCGGCGCGGACAAGCGCGGCGAGGAAAAGTCGATCGACGGAGACTGATCAGTTCAGCAGGGGTGCGCCGGGCAACCGCTGGCGCGAGTGCGCGATGATCTCCGGCGCGACGCCATGCTCCTCGGAAAAACTGATCAGCAACGGCTCCCACGCCAGCAGGTAATCCAGCACGGCGCCGAGCGATTCCGGCTGGGTCGCGGTCGCGCGCAGGCCCCGCGGCGTGAGGCCGCTGAGGTTGAGAAACCGCACCAAACGCTCCTCATCGCTGGCCAGCCAAGCCAGGGCCTGGAGGCCCAGAGTGTGCGGGTCGGGCAGGGTTTGCTTTGCCGTCATGGGGTTATGCTACGCCTCATTGTCCAGGAATGCACGCCGGCATTTGGGGGCATTTGCTTGCCGCCCAGGAACATTGGTCTTAAGATTTACGTTGGTCTGCGGGATCGGGGCCCGCTTTCGCAATTGGCGAAAGGAGGCGTGCATGACCATCGCGAACATCCTTCACGGCAAGCCACACCGGCTGATTTCGGTTGCGCCGGATGAGACCCTCCAAGCGGCGACGGAGGTACTGACGCGCGAGCGCATCGGCGCTTTGCTGGTCCTGAAGCCGAACGGCGACATCGCCGGCATCATCTCGGAGCGCGACATCGTGCGGGCGGTCGGCGTCAAAGGCGCCGATGTGCTGGCCCGGCCAGTCGCCGAACTCATGACCAAGGACGTCGTCTGCTGCTCGCTCGAGGATACGCCCGACGAAGCCATGGCGCTGATGACGGAGCGGCGCTTCCGCCACCTGCCGCTGCGCCAGGACGGCAAGATCATCGCCATGATTTCGATCGGCGACGTCGTGAAGCTGAAGGTCGAGGAAGCCGAGGCCGAAAGCCAGTCGCTACGCGAATATATCGCGCGCGGGTGAATGCGTTCTCAGGCTTGCGGACAAGCCGGATGCGGGCCGCATCCGGCTTGTGTTTGTCCACCTCCATAGGTTAGCTAGGCTGGCTTGTTTCCAGGCGGCCAAGGTACCGGGGGGCTGCCCCTGAGGAAATAAGTCGAGCAAGGGGAACTGCGGGAAAACGCACCCCGCCATCCAGGGAGGATCCGCATATTATGAAGAGAAGAGCCTTTATCGCGACCGCCGGTCTCGGCGCCGCGGCCGCCGCCACGACCATCGCCGCGCCCGCCATCGCGCAGAGCGCGCCGGACGTCAAATGGCGCCTGACATCGAGTTTTCCGAAGAGCCTGGACACCATCTATGGGGCTGCCGAGGACGTAGCGAAATACGTCGCCGCCATCACCGACAACAAGTTTCAGATCCAGGTGTTCGCGGCGGGCGAGATCGTGCCGGGTCTGCAGGCGCTCGATGCGGTCCAGGAAGGCAGCGTCGAAGCATGTCACACCGCGAGCTACTACTATGTCGGCAAGGACCCGACCTTCGCGTTCGGGACGGCGATTCCGTTCGGCCTCAATTGCCGGCAGCAGAATGCCTGGATTCATCGCGGCGGCGGCTTGGAGTTGATGCGCGAATTCACCAAGGACTACAACGCCGGATTCATTCCCTGCGGCAACACCGGCGTGCAAATGGGCGGCTGGTACCGCAAGGAGATCAAGACGACCGGCGATCTGAACGGCCTCAAGATGCGCATCGGCGGCTTCGCGGGCAAGGTGCTGACCAAGCTCGGTGTCGTGCCGCAGCAATTGGCGGGCGGCGACATCTATCCGGCGCTGGAAAAAGGCACGATCGACGCGGCCGAATGGGTCGGCCCCTATGACGATGAGAAGCTCGGCTTCAACAAGGTGGCGCCGATCTACTATTACCCCGGCTGGTGGGAAGGCGGCCCGATGCTGTCGGTCATGCCGAACTTGGATGCCTGGGAAAAGCTGCCAGCCAGCTACAAGGCGGCGCTCGAAACCGCCTGCGCCGCGGCCGACACCGGCATGATGGCCAAATACGACGCGGCCAATCCTGGCGCGCTGAAGCGCCTAGTCGCCGGCGGAACGCAATTGAAGCCGTTCTCGGTCGAGATCCTGACCGCCTGCTACAAGGCCGCGCTCGAGCTCTATGACGAAACCGCGGCGGCCAATCCGAAGTTCAAGAAGATCTATGACGCGTGGAAGCCGTTCCGAGACGAGCAATTCCTGTGGTTCCGCATCGCGGAAGGCGTCTATGACAGCTTCACGTTCTCGGCGGCGGACCGCATAAAATAAGCACTGCTCCGCGGTGCGATTGCGAAGGGCGGCCCGGTCGAGCCGCCCTTTTCTTTTCGGCGCTACTGGCTGGGTATGGTCGGCACCGAGTAGTCCTCCATCGTCGGCATCTCGATTTGTATGCTGTTGGGATCGACCACCGGTCCGTGATCCAGCCACATCGTCACCATGCCGGGCCAGAAGATCAGGATCAGCACCAGGATGATCTGCAGCCCGAGCCATGGGATGGCGCCCCAATAGATTTCCGAGCTCTTGATCGAAGGCGGCGCAATGCCACGCAGATAGAACAAGGCAAAACCGAACGGCGGATGCATGAACGAGGTCTGCATGTTCACGCACAGCAGAACGCCGAACCAGATCAGGTCGATGCCGAGAGCGGATGCGACCGGCGCAAGCAGCGGGACGATGATGAAGGCGATCTCGAAAAAATCGAGAAAGAACGCGATGAAGAAGACGAAGATGTTGACGACGATCAGGAAGCCGACGACGCCGCCCGGCAGCCCGGTGAGCATATGCTCGATCCATTCCCTGCCGTTCACGCCCTGAAACACCAGGCTGAAGACGCGCGATCCGATCAGGATGAAGACCACCATCGCAGTGAGGCGCATGGTGGTATCCATCGCCTGGCGGACCAGGGGCCAGGTCAGCCTGCGGTGCAGCGCGGCGAGCACGATGGCACCGACCGCACCCATGGCACCGGCTTCGGTCGGGGTCGCCAAGCCCAGGAAGATCGTGCCCAGCACCAGGAAAATCAGCACCACCGACGGCACCATGCCCCAGATCACGCGGCCCCACAGCGCCCAGCCATGGAGCGTGCGAGCCTCCGGCGGCAGGGGCGGCATGGTCTGCGGGCGCAGCCGCGACATCACGAAGATATAGGCCATGAACAGCAGCGTCTGGGCGATCGAGGGGCCGAACGCGCCCTTGTACATGTCGCCGACCGAGCGGCCCAACTGATCGGCCAGCACGATCAGCACCAGGGATGGCGGGATGACCTGAGTGATGGTGCCGGCGGCTGCGATTACGCCGGTCGCCATGCGCTGGCTATAGCCGTAGCGGATCATGACCGGGAGGGAGATCAGCCCCATCGCGATGACCGAAGCCGCGACAGTTCCGGTAATGGCACCGAGAATCGCGCCGACGATCACCACCGCATAGGCGAGGCCGCCCGGAACGCTACCGAACAATTGTCCGGTCCCTTCGAGCAGATCTTCGGCGAGGCCGCAGCGTTCGAGGATCGCCCCCATGAAGGTGAAGAACGGAATCGCCAGCAGCAGATCGTTCGACATGATGCCGAAGATGCTGAGCGGCAGGTTCTGCAGATATTGCAGGGTGAAGAAGCCTTCCTCGATGCTGATGAAGGCGAAGAACAGGCCGACCGCCGACAGCGAGAAGGCGACCGGAAAACCAATCAGCATGAAGAGGATCAGGGCGCCGAACATGAGCGGCGCCATCAAGTCTAACGGCAAGTCGTGGTCCCCCTGGTGATCTGCGCCGCCCTACTGCAGCGGCCGGTCATACTTCGTCTCCAGTTCGATCATGCCGGCCAGCGCAGCGAACCGTTTGATCAGTTCGGATATGCCCTGGGCCGTCAGGAACACGAATCCGACAGGCAGCAGCAACTTGACCGGCCAGCGCAGCAAGCCGCCGGCATTGTTCGATTGCTCGTCCCGCACCCACGAATCCAGGAAGAACGGCCAGGTCATGTCGACCAGGATGATGGTGGCGGGCAGCATGAAGCAGATCAGCCCGAACACGTCGATCCACAGCCGCGCGCGTGGCGAGACATGGGCATAGATCAGATCGACCCGCACATGCTCGTTGCATTTAAGCGTATAGGCCGCGCCCAGCAGGAAGATGCCGGAGAACATGTACCACTGGATCTCGAGCCATGCGTTCGAGCTGGCGCTGAACAGATAGCGGCTCGCGGCATTGCCGGCGCTGATCAAGCAGGAAATGAGCACCAGCCAGCAAGCCACAACCCCGAGCCGCGCATTGATCCAATCGATCGCGCGGCTGACAGCCAGAAGCGCTTGCACCGAGTTGATCCTCCCCTGCGAGGAGCTCCCGTTAGCCGGGGGCTTTGTTGGGACTGAGACTACGTGCAAAGCTTCATGTGGAACAAGGGCTTATACAGGAATGGCAGCTCGACCTTGGTCTGGTTCGGGCCAATCGCGGTCGGCGGGGCGAGGATCTTGGCGGATGGCCCAACCGCTTGATTAACTTGAGAATTCGCTGCCAGCGAGGCCTTGATGCGGGCGAAATGGTCGAGTATGGTGCGGCTCCGATCCGCACCGAAGCACCCGTAGCTCAGCTGGATAGAGCGCTGCCCTCCGAAGGCAGAGGTCGTGAGTTCGAATCTCGCCGGGTGCGCCATTGCCTTGCAATGGCAAGTGCTGTCTCAGAAAACCTCGGCTGAAAGGCCGTTATATCAGTATCTGCTCGCCATCGATCAGCATGGCAATCAAGCACAGCAACGCTTATCCCGGTGTCCCAGGTCCACAAGATCTAAGATAGGTGCTTGCCCGCTGATTCTTGCGATGCCCACTCTATCCTGTATAGCGATCAACGCGTAATGCGAGATCTCCGATTTGGATCTCCAAGCGGATAGAGCCAGGATTCACTACCACTTCCGAGAAGTGCCATGAAGAGACGTCGAACCCTGCGAAAGACAATCGCCGTGAACCACCCTCGTACGGTCCGAGCCGCCGTAAGGGCATGAAAGATCTGCCGTCCTAGTATCCAACCCGGCTACCTCGTGGTGGGCACAGTCACGACCGGGCCGCCGCCCTTCGCCCCCACATCCGAGATCGAGAACAAGAGCATCACGGCTCCGAAGATGCTCTTGGATCGGATGTCGGTATCCGCGATCCAGAACCAGTGGCCATGATAGGGGACGGAGACGAAGGCCTCCTTCGGCGGCGCGTCGCCGCTGGCGATGCGCAAGGGAATGGAACCAGCCCCATCCGGCGTGTCGATGTCTCCGCTTGGCGTAGCCCGGCCTTCCGCGATGTCGCCCGTGGGCACATCCGCAAAGAAGCCAAGCTCCAGCATGATCTGGAGCATCGAGCGGGTCAGCATCGCGATTTCATCGTGCCGGCCGGAATAGCCGCCATAGAATACATTGATCTCTTCAGGTGCCGGGTCCAGGCCCAGGATATCAGCGACCTCGCGGCGTTTGGCCTCGAGCTCGGGTGTCTTGGTGCCGGGCCTGAATATCATTACAGACGTCTCGGCCGCATCCTTGGGACGCAGGATTCGAACCTCAAGAGCGCCTGCGACCTGCATTTCGTTGATCAACTTGCCCAGCCGGACAAAGCGAGGATCGGCGGGACGAGCCGCGCCCACGCGCCGCCTCGATTCATTGCTGATGCCGTTGATCGAATCGAGCGTGAGGTTCATCACCCGATCAGCGGCATAGCCCGCCTGCAACAGGAACAGCACGGCACTGGGCGGGATGGGCGTCATCAACCGCGTGATGAAGTCCGATCCGGTCGACGGTGTGTAGAGAACCGTAGGTTGATCCTTATACCCGCCTTGAAGCAATATACTCCCGCCGAGGGTCAGGAACGAGGGCGCTGGGTTGTCGTAAGACGAGCTTGACGCATTGAAGCCAGCCGTTGTCGAGCTGTTGAATTCGTAGCCGGCGATCACTTGGCTGATGTCGAGAAAGACTGGGAAATCGCTGTAGCGCAGTTTGACGATGTTGAGCAGCGTCTGCTGCTTCCAGGAATCGCCGATCGCCCCGGCATAGTCGATCCGGTCACGCGGCACCGCCTTGGGGCCGATGCTCGCGCAGCCAGACAGCCCCAGCATGCTGAGAGCAATTCCTAAAGCTGCCGATACGCTTTGTCTCCTGAGCTTCCGTTCCGTCCTCAGCTTGACGGAGACGGCAAGCATCAGCGTGTAAACGAACAGACCCAGGCTGAAGCGGATGGCGTTGTCGTGCAGCAACGTGGTCGCGACAATGCGGGGGGTCAGCTGCCCGCCGCTGACCTGGATCGCCACCAGCAGCATGCCGAAGGCGAACGTCATGTCGGCGGACTACTGAATTTTCGCCAACAGCTTCCCACGCTTGGTGTGATCATTGTAGATCAGCATGGCAGAAATGCTGCGGATCTGCGCCATTGCGATCATGCCTGCTCCTGGAGCAATGAACCTGTATTGAGAGTCCTCGATATCCGCCGGCCCGATTTCGCCCTTGTACTCCCACTTAATGAGGACGGCATTGTAGGCGCCGGCAGGAACCTTCACGCTATAGGTGCCGACATAGGTATAGATCACATCCAGGGAACCGGAGTGAGAAGCCTCGCTGAGGTCTGACAGATCATAGGTGGCGACCTGCTCCGTCAGCTTTCGGCTTTCCCCCGGTTTCAATCCGGCAATGATCAATGGATCCCCGGGCGTGTATCGAGTTTGCATTTTGTTTACTACATCCTTTTCCTCCACCATGTACAGATTGCCGTCAGGGGCCGTCTGGAAGAAGCCAGCGCCCTCCTTCTCGATCGAATACTCCCACCCCGGTGCCAGCGAGGCGTCCGTGATATCTCCGACTTTGTGCCGTTCCTCGACTTTCTTTCCTTTCTCGACGACTTGATAGGTGAGCTGGGAACCTTTTGGGGGCATGTAGCTCTCGGGCGTGCCCAGCGGAGCTGATGGTTGCGGGTCTCCGACTACACCGCTTCCAAGCAGCTTCTCGATTTGCTTCTTATCGGCAGCGGGCAGCGGTATGACGGCGCCGCCAGTGTCAGCGCTAGACCATTGCGCCATCATGCCCAGCATAGCGAGCCCTAGCATCGCTACCATGTGTCGCAAGCAAAGCCTTCGCATCTCATTCTCCTGTTCGGCGGTATTGGATCGCACACCAGCGTTGCTCCGAACCAGGCATTGAAGTTGAGAGCAGCTTCCAATCGATGAGACGGCGCATCTATCGATCTGCGATATTAAGACAAAGCCACTTTCCGTCTGGGCACAATTGGACCCTGGTCCAATGGCGGCTGAGCGCATACACGTGAGTTCATGGTCCTCCTATCTTCCGCGGCGCCACGCCATCCGGCGACTAGCAGGTCGGAGGAGAAGTGCTGTTTAGGCATGGTGGCGGCCGGACGAGGACTGGTAGTCGGCCAATTGAAAGGAAAGACCCCTCCACACTCGTGCTGCTGACGCCTGCCGAAGATCTGATGGACATACTGGCCGAGTTCTGCTCGCCGACTGGTGAGAATCTACGCGATGCCCCTTAGTCCAATTTCGTGCCCGATCTTTCGGTTGCATGGTGATGCCCGGGTCGCCTGCCGGGCGGTTGAAGGATTTGTCGCATAGCGGCAGTCGTGGCGAGGGGGTTATGTCTGCTGGCTACAGATTCTACCTGCTCAATGAAGGCGATCACATTGTCGCCGTCCAGACGTGCGACTGCGCCTCAGACGCCGACGCTCTCTTGGAGGCACGCGCAGCGCTGCAAGCATCCGAGTATCCTGCGATTGAAGTCTGGAGCCGGGCACATTGCGTCGGCTTGCTCCGTAAGCCAACTCAGAAATGAAGATGCCCCGCAAGCCGGCCAAGCCGAAGCAACGCAACCCCATCCGCGGCGCCACGCCAGCCGGCGACTATCAGGTCGTGGATGAAGTGCTGTTCACGCACGGCGGTGCTGGTGGGGAAGCGCTGGTGATCGGGCAGCTGCGCGAAGATCCGTGAGCGCTGGTGCTGGCGTTGCCCGAAGGTCAGGTAACCGAGATGCCGGCCGCGTATTGCTCCAGTGAGATAAACCCGCGGCTCGTTTGTGGCCTCCACCCGTGATTCCAGGATTTCAATGGATCGCATCCGGCGTCGGAGACTTCTCGGTCGGAGCAACTTTGATTGAGGTGAAATGTACGGGCAAGCGCTTCTCCTCGTCGGACTATCGCCAAATCCTTATGTACTGGCTCTTAAGCTATGCCGCGGCAATTTGAAGAGACGCCCCAGGCGGGTTTCAGCATCTGTCGATTTGCCGCGCAGGGCTGTCAATCGACGTCCTTCTTTGGAAACCGCTTCAGGTACGGGACTTCTTTCGTGCCGGCCGCTTCTTACCCAGCGCGGCGGCCTTCTTGCGCGGCGCATCCAGTCGCAGCACCGCGCGCATGTGGGCGAGGATAAGCAGCCGGCCGCGCCGCCCCGTCTCCGCTGAGGCCTGCTGGGCCGTCCGCGTGAACCATTGCTTTGCGGAGAAGCGTTGCATGTCGACGCCCTCGGGGCACAGATCGAGCATCAGCGACGTCTCCCCCTCGCCCGCGTGGTCGAAGGGAAACTGACTGATCGCCTCCGCATTCAGCAGGGGATGAATCTGGATCCAGTTGAAAGGGTCGGCCTTGTCGGCCTGCTTGGCATAGTAATCGGCCATCGCCGCATCGCCCCACCAACCCTCGCCGCGCTCGACGTCGAGGAAGGCGAATATGGCCTGCCGCGCCGCGAACTTGAAGGCGAGATCCGTCGGCATGCCGGCCGCGAAATTCTCCGTCTGGTGATGGATGAATCCGTGGATGTTGCGGAAGCCAACCTTCAGCAGCGAGACGAACAGTGACTGCGCGAAGGGTAGCAGCCGGTCGGCCGGCACATCGAGCGTGCCGTTGCCCTTGTGCCCGGCGACGGCGTAGCTGGCCGTGCCATAGTAGAAGGGGGGCAGAATCACGATGTCGGCCTCGCGCTCCAGATGATCGAGCATGCGAGTCACCGCCAGCGTGTCCATGCCCACCGCCAAGTGTTCGCCGTGATACTCTAATACGCCGAGCGGCAGGATAACCGGCCAGTTCCCGGCGATCGCTCGCCGGATCTGGTGCGGTAGCATGAGTTCGTAGCGCATGGGCCGGCTTCTCCCCCCTCTTCGCTAAGCCGTTTAGTTTGGGTGCGGACGCATTTTTGCTTCTACGCAATACGTTGAGACCAAACTCCTCCGTTTTTCAAGCCAACAATGTGTCTCAGATTGGTATCGCGTGATCTATCGAAGCGCGGGGCAGCGTCAGCTCATTTCCAAGCTTACTTTCATGCGAGCGTTGTTCGACGTGTCATTGGGTCCGCTGACGCCTTTGACCCAAAACGTTCTTGTGTTTGGAGCGGCCTAGATGCTTGGCGTCGCTCGCTTGACGATCAAATCGCGTCCTCAGCCTTTCGCCATGCGCTGCTCCATTTCCACCTCCGCCACGAGGCTGTCGCGGTCGCGGAAAATCGTGGCTACAGCGAGCGGCTTGCCGGCCTGCAGGAAGGTAACCTTGCCGTCGTGATCGGCGAGCGAGCCCTCCACCTTGGTCGCGTCCCAACGCGCAGCGTGTCCCACATAAGAGATGGCCATGTCGTAATGCTGGCTCCAGAAGAAGGGCACGGCATCATAGCGCTCGCGTCTTCCCAAGATATTGCGAGCCGCCGTCTGGCCCTGGCGTTCGGCTACGATCCAGTGCTCGACGCGGATGCGTTCGCCGCTGTGCGGGTCCGGCCAGCGGGCGATATCTCCTGCGGCGAAGATGCCGGGCGCGCTAGTCTGCAGATATTGGTCCGTCGTGACGCCGTTGTCGGTAGCGAGACCGGCCGCCTCGGCCAGGCCCGTCGCCGGGCGCACGCCGACGCCGATGACGATGAGGTCTGCGGCCAGGGCGGCGCCGCCACTCAAATGCGCCGTCCTGCCTTCGAGCTTCGTCACGGTCTCCCCGAGATGGAAGACGACGCCTTGCTTCTCATGCAAGCGGCGCACGACATCGCCGAGTTCCGGCCCCATGACGCGCTCCAGAGGCCGGGTTTCGGGCGCGACTACATGGACATCGAGCTTGCGTTGGCGCAATGAGGCCGCGACCTCCAGGCCGATGAAGCTGGCGCCGATCACCAGGGCACGCTGCGCCGTCACGGCCGCGGCGATGATCGCCTTGCTGTCGCTGAGGCTGCGCAGATAGTGCACGATGGATGGATCGGCGCCGGGCAAGTCCAGCCGCACGGGATCGGCGCCCGTGGCGAGCAGGAGCGCGCCATACTCGAGCGTCTTGCCGTCGGCCAGGGTGACATAGCGGTTGCGCGGGTCGATGGCGGTCACGCGCGCGTTGAGGCGCAGCTCGATGGCGCGCTTCTCGTAGAATTTGAGCGATTTCAGCGGAATCCACGATTCCTGTGCCGTGCCCGCCAGATAGTCCTTTGACAGGTTCGGGCGGTCACAGGGCGGGGTGGCGTCGGCGCTGAGCATGGTGACGGGGCGGTCATAGCCCTCGCGGCGGAGCATCTCGGCGGCGGCGAAGCCGGCGGCACCACCGCCGATGATGACGACCGAGGCCGGCCAGGCGGCGCGTTCGGATTGTCCCGGCGTCGGCTTGGCAGCTGTCGCCGCCTGCTTCTCGCGCACGAAGACGCGGTCGTTCTCACGCTCGACGCGCCAGCGCGGGAGAGGATCGAAGGCGGGTGCCCGCACCGCCTCGCCCGTGCGAAGGCTGAAGCAGGCATGGTGCCAGGGACAGCGGACGGTGTCGCCGACCATCAGGCCTTCCGCCAGCGGTCCGTGGTAGTGAGTGCAGGTCGCGCCGACGGCGAAGAACTCGTCGCCCCGCCGCGCCAGCAGCACCGACTCTTCGCCGACGTGGCCCTGCAACATCCCACCGTCGGCAATATCGGTGATCGCAATGCCGGCGGCGAGATCGAGACCAGACGTTTGTTTTGTATTTTCACTCATGGTGATCCTCCGGGCGAGATGGGATCGGCGCGGGCGCGATCACTCGTGCTTCGCTGCCTCCGCTGTCTATGTGGTCCCTGGCGATGGAGCTGTCCAGACGCGTTCGCCTGGCTCGCGGCGGTTTGGGGACCAAATATCGCAACGACCCTGCCTGAGGTGATTGCGGCGGCGCTGGCGCGAGCACCATGCTGTCAGCGGGTCGTGCTCGAGACGGGCCGCATGGCAGCAACGCTCTACCACGGTCTTGCGGATAGCGGACATTGCCGACCTGCTTGAGTCGGGATTGTGCTTGCTGACTAGAATTTGGGGCCGCAATATTGATGTTCCCAGCCTGACACCCATAGGTGCGTGCATGGCCAAGCCAGAGCGCGAAGCAGCGGAATATGTTCTCGGTCACTCGGACAGAGAACTGGAGCGCCTACGTTTGCAAGCGAAGCTCGTGGATCCAATGACCCGTCAATTCCTGGTCGAGGCGGGCATCGGTGCTGGCATGCGGGTGCTGGATATCGGCTGCGGTGCGGGTGATGTCGCTTTTCTGGCGGCAACGCTTGTCGGTACGACGGGACAGGTGGTCGGCGTCGATCGAGCGGCGGCAGCCCTGGAGAAGGCGCAGGCTCGCGCCAAGGAAAAGTCACTTTCCAACGTCACGTTCCGCGAGGGCGACCTGGCCACAATGGAATTCCACGATCTCTTCGACGCCGTGATCGGGCGCTATGTCATGTGCTTCCAGCCCGACCCCGTTGTTTTGCTACGGAAGATCGCCGGCTTGATACGGCCCGGTGGCATTGTGGTGTTTCATGAGCCCGAACGAGATCTGATGCGCTCATACCCGCCAGCCCCGACCTATGACCTGGCCTGTCGGTGGCTTAGTGAAACCTATCGCCGAAGCGGCGTCGATGTGAGCATCGGGACCAAGTTGTATTCGATGTTTCAAGATGCCGGCCTCCCGGCACCAACCATGCGCCTGCACGCAATCGTTGGCGGCGCAAGCGCATTGGACGAAATACATTTGGATGCCGATCAAGCCATGATTGTCGCCGACGACATCGTGCGACTCGGTGTGGCAACCGCGGACGAACTCCAAATCGAAACGCTCTTCGACCGGATAGTCGAGGAAATGGCGGCAAACCGCAGCGTCATAGTCGGCCGCGGTGAGGTGGGCGTTTGGGCGCGAAGAACGTAAATCGGCCGCGGAGGGATCCGGTTGGCGGCCCTCAATGACGAAGGTGCCGTGCATTGCTATGGCATCGACAATGTCGGCTTCTGGGTGCAAGGCCGATCTTCATCGGTATGGGACAAGGTCCGCTGCTCCCGCCGAAGAATTGAAGGATCGAGATCGAAAATAGATCTGGATCGGCATAGGCAAATTGCTTCGGAATCTCAGTTACAGTTTTTTGACAGTCATTTGGGGCCTCCGGTTGCAGGCGACCTAGCTTTTTCTACGCGGCGCACTTAGACAGGTCGTTCTACCTGTCATAATCTATACATGCACTGAAGGAGACTGACTTGTCCGCCGCTTCAGTTGAGCGCGTGATCTCATTCGGACCATTTCACCTCCATCCAGACCAGCGGTTGTTGCTCGCGGGAGAGAAGGCTCTCCGCATCGGCAGCCGGGCTATGGAAATCCTGATCGTGCTTGTCGAGCATGCCGGCGAGTTGGTCGGCAAGGACGAGCTGATGGCGCGGGTGTGGCCGGATACGATCGTCGAGGAATCAAACCTCAAGGTCCATATTGCTATGTTGCGGCGGTTGCTGGGCGAAGGCCAGGACGGCAACCGGTATATTCAGACGGTTGCCGGGCGTGGCTACCAGTTCGTAGCTCCGATCGCATCGACAGAGGGCGCCGGCGCCTCGCCGAGGTCACCGCCGAAGCATAAGCATAATCTGCCGAGCATGATGCCGAGGCTTGTTGGACGTGAGGAGGTCATCGAAAAGCTTGTGCGGAATCTGCCGCGGCAGCACTTGGTGACGATCGTTGGGACTGGTGGCGTTGGAACTACCAGCGTCGCTCTCGCGGCCGCGGAACGACTGTTGCCTGTCTACGAAAATGGCGTCTGGCTGGTCGATCTTGCCCCGCTTTCCGATCCTGGTCTCGTTCCGGCGGTGCTGGCGATGGTCCTTGGGCGAGAGATACACGGCGAGGATCTGCTGTCCGGCTTGCTCGGGGCCATCGTCGAAAGCCACATGCTGGTCGTGCTTGATAATTGCGAGCGCGTCATCGATGCGGCGGCTCAGCTGGCCGGCCAGATCCGGCGCCGTGCACCAGGCGTTGATGTTCTCGCCACCAGCCGCGAGCCGCTGCGCGCCGGCGGCGAGCATGTGCTCCGCCTTCAGCCGCTCGATTTTCCGCCGAGCCGGGTCGCGGCCGCTGAGGCCCTCACATATCCGGCCATTCAGCTGTTCGTCGAACGCGCGGCCGCGAACCTCGCGGGTTTCGAGCTGACCGACGAGATCGCGCCGTTCGTTGCCGACATCTGCGCGAAGCTCGACGGCGTTCCGCTTGCGATCGAGTTCGCCGCCGCGCGTGTCGATACGTTGGGAATTCGCAGCATTGCAGCGAACCTGGAGGATCGGCTGCGGCTCCCGAGCCGGCGCCGGCCCGAGGAGCCGCGGCACCGGACCATGGAAGCGACACTTGATTGGAGCTACGACGGACTGACGGAGCTCGAGCGCACGGTCCTTCAGCGCCTCAGCATCTTTGCTGGAGCCTTTCCGCTCGCGGCGGCGACCGGCGTGGCGGGACACGAGAATTCGGAACCGGATATCGTGGACACCGTTGCGAACCTGGTTGGAAAATCGCTTGTGACTGTGGATGTCCGCGGAGACGACCCGCTCTTCCGGCTGTTCGAATTCACACGACTTTATGCGCGCGAGAGGCTCGCCGAATCCGGGGAAACCCAACGGCTTTGCCGCCGTCACGCCGAGTACCATCGCGACCTGCTGGAAGGGGTCGAAGCCGAATGGGGCTTGCAGCCGGTGGGCTTGCAGCAGGCGGGGGGTGCCGAGACGCATCACTTGATTCTGGATGAAGTGCGTACCGCCCTGGACTGGGCCTTCTCACCTGGCGGAGATGCGTCGATCGGGGTGGCGCTGACTGTATCTGCGACGCCGCTCTGGCTCGAACTGTCGCTGCTCGCCGAAGCGCGCGAGCGCATCCAGCGGGCTCTTGGTTCCATTGAGCCGGGATCGGCCGATCAGTGGGCGACCATCAAGCTCGACGCTGGATTTGGGACCTGCCTCTTCTTCACGACCGCGCGATCGGCCTTTTCGACGGCCGCCTGGTCCAAATCTCCGCAAGACAGCGACGATACCGAACGGCAGTTGAGCGCATTGTGGCGGCTTTGGACCTATCGGACGTTTTCCTGCGATTTCACGTCGGCGCTCGCGCTGACACGCCGTTATCGCACGATCGCCGTATCGAGGGGCGCGCCCGAGGAAATCGCGATCGCCGATCGGCAGATCGGCGTCACCCACCTTCAGCTGGGCGAGTTCGTGGAAGCGAGGCGATGTCTCGAAACGGTGCTGGACCGCTATGACGTCGCGACATCGAAGGCTCATATCGCCCGGTTCCAGCTGGATCAGCGCGTCGCGACGCGAGGAACGCTGGCGCGGGTTCTGTGGCAAATGGGCTTTCCAGATCAGGGGATGCGCGCCGCCCGGGAAGCGCTCGAGGAAGCGGCGGAGCGCGATCATCCAAACACCTATTGCTATGCGCTGGCTGTGGCGGTGTGCCCGGTCTCGATCTGGTCCGGAGATCTGACGGGAGCGGAGGCGGCCGTCGCCACGCTGGACGAGCATTCAACGCGCCACAAGCTTGCGCTGTGGGGTGCGCTCGCCAAGGGTCTCAGGGGTGTTCTGCGCAACCGGTCCGGAAGGCTCGAGGAGGGCATCGGCCTGGTGCGCGGTGCGTTGGAGGAGTTCCGCACCATGCACTACCGGCCGTCTTACATCGCCTATCTCGCCGAGCTCGCGCAGAGCCTGGGGTGGGCCGGCCAGGTCTCGAAGGGGCTCGCCATCATCGAGGAAGCCTTCGATTGGCTCACCACCACCGATGAAGCCTGGTGTACCTCCTCGATTCTTCGGATCAAGGGCGATTTGCTCGTTCTGGATGGTTCCAGCGCCGCTCTCGGAGAGGCCGAGACATTGTTCTCGCAGGCATACGCATGCGCCAGGGAACAGAAGGCTTTGTCGTGGGAACTGAAGGCGGCGATCAGCCTCGCGCAGCTATGGCATCGGAACGGGCGTATTCAGCCGGCGATCGACCTTCTCGCCTTTACCTACGGCCGGTTCGAGGAAGGATCCGGGACGGCCGATCTGGTGGCGGCAAAGCAGCTCCTGTTGGAGCTTGAGACGGCGAAGTCATGACCGCCTCAACGCCCTCTGCGCCCCGTCGACCGCTCGAATGGTTTTCACACAGCCAAGAACGTTCTGGCTGCTCAGTGGCTGGCCGTCAGAAGGCCAGGTTCGCGGCGCTCGCGCATGCAATGAAACTGCCGCCGAAGAGCGTATAGCTCGACGGGTTCATCAAACCCCTTCAGGTCATGATACCCGATGGATTCCGTCTGTACGCCATGCAGGAGGCTGGCGAATTTCTTCGATAGGAGAATCGGTTGATCGACGGCTGCGCATACATCCTGAATTCGACTGACGAGATTGACGTCCCGGCCAATGATGGTGAAATCAAGCCGATGGATGGCGCCTATGTTGCCGTAGCTGACCTCTCCATAGTGAAGTGCAACTCCAGCCACGAGCTTGGCATCCGGAAGATCGATGCACGCTAAGTTTTCTATCGATGTCACGGCGGCGCGAAGAGCCGAAGCCGCGGCATTCCGTGCATCATCGCCGCGGAAGTACGCAAGCACGCCGTCACCCATGAATTTGAGAACCTCCCCGCCAGCCTCGGTTATGGCTGGCACGACATGATCGAAGTAGACATCCAGAACCTGCATGATGCGCTGGCTGGGCAGGCGATTCGAGAGCTCCGTGAACCCGCGCAGGTCGCACAGCATCAGCGCAACCTCTATCGTTTCCACATGGCCACGCCTGACCTCGCCAGCGAGAAGGCGCCGCGCAGTGCTGGAGCCGATGTAGGTATTCAGCAGCATGCGTTCGACTTGGCGCAAGATGCGGATCTCGCAGGCACCGCGGAGGGCCGGGACTATCGCCGTCATTACGTCACAGTCGGCCGCCGAAAAGCCTTTCGGGTCGGCGGTACAGAAGGTGGCGGCACTTGGTCCTTCTCTGTTGCCGAGTGATACAATGAAATGCTCGACCAGCCCCCGTCCCTGGTAGACGTCAATATGCGTCCATTTTCTGCCTTCTTCGGTGTCCAAGCGGACATGCAGCGGGCGGCACGTTTCCATCACGACGCGCAACGGACTGCCGGCAAAATCGACCGATTCCAATGAGCCGTGAGCACGTTCATAGACTTCCACGGATTCGCCTGGTGCCCAGGCGACCGTTCGACCGCAAAATTCCGGGTGCGGCATCCTGATGTGCAAGGTTAGCCTGTCGAGTGGTAGGCCTGCCGCTCTTAGCCGCCCGCCCAGGGCTGCAACCAGACCGGCCTCGTCCAATTCGTAGGAGTCTGAACCCGAAAGCCAGCCGACGATATCGTGCACTGTCTCGGTTGTGTCGGCAGTCCCGCGTTTCAGGGATGGACGAGGCGCGAGAAGGGAAGCTTGGCCGCGGTGTTCTACCATCTAGAGCTCCTTGGGAAATCGACTGCTGTGTCAGCTCCGGACTGTGCCATGATTAACTCCGACTATATATATCGTAGTTAGGTAGGGATTGGCGGGAGGTCAATGGGTGAGATGGCGCAGGTATCCTTGTTGTGCACGAAGGTCATCACAGACCGAATTCGATCGGCGTCGTCGCCAAGCAGTACTGGCGCTGACTAGCAGGTCGCCGATCGCAGGTCGCGAGCACGCCTTCTTGCCTTGCCCGACGTCGGACTGTCATCCATTCAGCCATTTAGCCACTTCGCGACTGTAGTTCGCCGGAGCTTTGCAGGTTAATGAATTGGCGATATCGGCTAGGCTGTACGATGCCAACACCTTTCGCATCTGCGCCTCGGCCTCAAGCATGACCGCGTGGATCGAACAGGTTCCCCGCGTCGCCCATGTCGGTGGCCGACCATTGAAGACGGCACATCGACCGCGGATCTCCTGACAATCGAAAAGCGGCTTCTTGCCTTCAATCGCTTCTACGACTTCGAGCACCGTGATCGACTCCGCTGGGCGAGCAAGCCGAAACCCGCCGCCGACTCCTTCAGACGCCAGCACCAACCCTGCTTTCTTCAGCTTGGTGAAGAGTTTCGCGACGTACTCGACCGGCACGCCCTGAAGTTCGGCGAGGTCGCGCGCACTTGCCGACTGCTTCCCCTCAAGAGGACCGACCAGATAAAAGAGGCAATGCAGCCCGTACTCGACCCCTGTGGTGATGTGAGCCATGCAAGTCTCCGGGTTGTTGAACAGCAATCATTGACCTTATCAATACGAGGGTCGCGAAGGAAACGACCGCCTAGCCGGCGCCTGTTTCCGCCGATGGTTCCGGACCAGATGTCGTTCCATCATGGAATTTGCCGGGCGCGGGCAAAGCGAGCAGTACGCCCTCGCGCCGAGTTGGCCGGCGGAAACGACCGAGCCATGTCGCAATCCCCCTGATGAGCACATAGAAGGCCGGGGTAAACAGCAATCCGAAGATAGTGACGCCGATCATGCCGGCGAAAACGGCGGTGCCGAGCGATTGACGCATTTCGGCGCCAGCACCCCTTGCGACCACCAGCGGCAGGACGCCGAAGATGAATGCAAAGGACGTCATGAGAATCGGCCGTAGCCGTGTTCGTGCGGCGGAGACGGCAGCCTGGAACCGCGTCTGTCCCCCATCCTCGGCTTGCTTGGCGAACTCCACGATCAGAATGGCGTTCTTGGCGGCCAGGCCGACCAGCACGATGAGGCCGATATCCACCAGGATGTTGCGGTCGAAGTTCCGATAGGTAACCCCGATCATTGCGGCCAGGATGCACATCGGCACGATCAGGATGATCGCAGCAGGCAGCAGCCAGCTCTCGTACAGCGCCGCCAGCAAAAGAAAGACGAACACCACGGCGAGACCAAAGGCGATGAAGGCGGTGTTGCCGGCCAGTTTCTCCTGCAGGGCGATCTCGGTCCATTCGAAGCTGAAGCCATGCGGCAGCTTTTCCTTGGCCGCCGCCTCGACCGCCGCGATGCCCTGGCCTGACGAGAATCCGCGGGCCAGGCTGGTCTGCAGCTCCGCCGCGGGGAATAGATTGTATCGAGTCACGCGGAACGGACCGGTCGAATCCTTCAGCGTGGCGACCGATCCGATCGGCACCATGTCGCCGGATGCGTTCCGCGTCTTCAGATTGGCGAGATCGCGTTTGGACAGGCGAAACTCGTTGTCCGCCTGGGCGTTGACCTGGTACGTGCGCCCAAGAAGATTGAAGTCGTTGACATAGGCCGATCCCATGTAGACGGACAGCGCCTCGAACACGCGGGAGATGGGCACGCCCAGGAGTTCGGCCTTGGTGCGGTCGATATCGGCATAAATCTGCGGGGTATGCGTGTTGAACAACGTGAATGCCTGCGTGAAGCCGCGATTGGCCAGCGTCGCTCCGATCACGCCCCACGTCGCATTCTCGAGCTCCCTGAGACCGCGGCCGGCCCGATCCTGCACATAGCCCTTGAGGCCGCCGCCAGTTCCGATTCCCGGCACGGATGGCGGCTCGAGCACCAACACGAACGCGTCGGTCAAGACGGCGAGCTGCTCGCGCACGTCGGCCAGGATCTTGGCCGCTGTCAGATCCTCCTTGATCCGTTCCTCGAACGGCTTCAGGACGACGTAGATCGCGCCGGTATTGGTCTGGTTGGTAAAGGTCGCGCCGTCAAAGCCGACAAAGGGATCGACGTGCAGGACGCCCTTGCGCTTGAGAATGATGTCCGCCGCTTGACGGAGCACTTTGTCGGTGCGCTCGAGAGATGCGCCAGGCGGCAGCTGGAACACGGCGATCAGGTAGCCGCGATCCAGCTGCGGGATGAGGCCTGTCGGGGTCTTGTTCAGCAGATCGAACGCGAAGTAGATCAATCCGGCATAGAGTATGATCAGGATCATGCCCATTCGGATGAGCCGCGCCGTCAGGCGTCCGTAACCGGCGCTGAGCTTGTCGAAAGCCCAGTTGAAGCCGGCGAAGCTCCAGCGCATTGGAAGCATGAGGCGTTGGATCAGGCCAGACTGCTTCGAGCGCGCCTGATGCGGCTTGAGCAGGATGGCCGCCATCGCCGGCGACAACGTCAATGAGACGAATGCGGAGATGAGCGTCGCGCCTGCTATTGTGATCGCGAACTGCTTGAAGAAGGCGCCCTGCAATCCACTGATGTAGGCGACTGGAATGAAGACCGCGCACAGCACCAGGGCGATCGCGAGCAGTGCCCCACCCACCTCGTCCATCGTCCGATGGGCGGCTTCCTTCGGGCTCATCCCATGTTCCAGGTAGCGCTCGACATTCTCGACGACCACGATCGCATCGTCGACGACAATGCCGATCGCCAGAACGATGCCGAACAAGGACAGCGAGTTGAAGGTCAAGCCCGCGCCGCTCATGATGAAAAAGCATCCGATCAGGGATACCGGGATGGCGATGACGGGGATGATGGCCGCCCGCCAGGTCTGCAGGAAGACGATCACCACGAGGACGACCAGGCCGACGGCCTCGAACAGGGTGCGCACCACCTCGTCCACCGATTCCTGGATGAATTCCGTCGGGTTGTAGACGATCGTGTAGTCCAGCCCCGGGGGGAAGCTGGTCTTGGCTTCCTGCATCACGGCCTTCACGCCCGCCGCCGTGGCAAGCGCGTTGGACCCGGGCCGCTGGAAGATCAGGAGCGCAGTGGCGACATCGCGATCAAGATAGGTATTGATCGTGTAGTCCTGGGCGCCGAGCTCGACGCGGGCCACGTCGCGCAGCCGGATGTCGCCGTCCGCGTCGGCACGTACGACGATGTCGCCGAACTGCTTTGGATCGCTGAGCCGTCCCAGAGTTTGAACCGAGATCTGGAACCCGCCCAGCGGCTCGGTCGGCGGTTGGTTGATCGCGCCCGCCGCAACCTGAATGTTGGCGGCCTGGATCGCCGCGACGACGTCGCCCGCGGTGAGGCCCCGCGCCGCCACCTTGCCCGGATCAAGCCACACGCGCATCGAATAGTCCCGCGCGCCGAGGATCTGCACGTTGCCGACGCCGTCGACGCGAGAAAGCGCATCCTTCACGTACAGCGTCGCATAGTTCGAGATATAATTCTGATCGCGCGACCCGTCGGGCGAGATCATATGGACGACCATCATCAGGTCGGGCGAGGCCTTCTGCACCGTGACGCCCTGCCGGATGACTTCCTGTGGCAGGCGGGGGGTCGCAATTGCAACGCGGTTCTGCACGAGGACCTGAGCCTTGTCGACGTCGGTTCCGGCCTTGAACACGACGTCGATAGAAAGCTTACCGTCTCCGGTCGACTGAGAGGTCATATAGAGCATGTCGTCCACGCCGTTGACCTTCTGCTCGATGGGCGTGGCAACGGTTTCCGCGATGACTTCCGCCGACGCGCCCGGATAGTAGGTCGAGATGTTGACGGTAGGAGGTGCGATCTCGGGATACTCGGCCACCGGCAGGGATCTCTGCGCAATGGCGCCGGCGATTGTCAGCAGGATGGAGATCACTGCCGCGAAGATCGGCCGGTCGATGAAAAAATGGGACATGCGCATGGGTTTGTGCCCTGTACGTCCTGATCAGTTCGTGGCGGTGTCGGAAGATTGGTGAATGACGGTCTGCTTTGCTTCGACCGTGGCGCCCGGGCGGACGAACGGATTCGCAACCCCTTCGATCACGACCCGGTCATTCTTGGTCAGCCCGTCGAGAACCACGCGCAGGCCGTGATATATCACACCGAGCGTCACGGTTTTCTGCACGACCTTGCCCTTCTCATCGACGACAAAGACGATCTTGTTCGACTGATCCGACATGATGGTCGCGTCGGGAATGAGGAGCGCGTTGATCGTCCCGCCGAAGAGCCGGAGTCGGGCAAAGGTACCTGGAATGAGGAACAGGTCCTTGTTCTCGACAACCGCTCGCCCGCGGATCGTGCCACCCCGGGGGTTGAGCTGGTTGTCCAGGAAGTCTATCGAGCCTGAACGGCTCTGGCTCCAATCCGGCTCATCTGCGAGCCGGATCATGACCGGGTTACCCATGACCGGATCACTGGAGCCCGATGGCTGCTTGCCCTCGGCGGACAGGCGCGCATAGCGGATGTAGTCGGCCTCCGAAGCGTCGAATACAAAGTGGATCGGGCTGAGTTCTACAATCGTCGTCAGCAGAGAGGCATTGACCTGGCCACCCTGGACGAGATTTCCCACATCGACCCGATGGTCGGACACCCGGCCGGAGATCGGGGCGCGAACCTGGGTCCATTCCAGGTTCAGCTCGGCATTTCGCAGGGCCGCTTCAGCAATGAGTTGCTCCGCGCTGGCCACGCCGAGCTCCGCTTCACGATGCTCGACCTCGCTCCGTCCCACGACGTTCGTCTTGACCAGTTCGCGCGCGCGGGCAACATCATAGGTTGCAACCGCCAACTGCGCCTTCGTCCTCGCCACGTCCGCCTTGGCGCTATCGACCGCTATCTGGAAGGGCCGGGGGTCGATCACAAACAGCAGGTCGCCCTGCTTCACGAGCTGGCCATCGACAAAATGTATGGAGTCGACCGCCCCGGATACGCGCGGCCGGACTTCGACCTGTTCAATCGGTTCGAAGCGGCCGGTGTATTCGTCCCATCGCGGCACGGATTGAGCGACAGGGTTGGCGACGGTGACTTGCGGCGGCGGCGCCGGCTCGTCACCGAGCGCTCCGGGTGCGGCTCCAAGGAGAACTGCTCCAGTGAGCGCTACGACGACGGTGCACAAGCGGGCACGCAGATGCGGCATGAGAGCACTCGTTCGTGAGCCGTAGAATAAACTACGACATAGGAAGTCGTAGTTATGCATGATGTCGCGGTCCTTCAAGGGTGCGGTTCTTTGTGTCATGGCAAAATTCTCGCGAGTTGCGGGCCCTCACACCCATGTGCGGGCGTGCGCCTGTTTGCACTTTGCGGAAGTTTGTGGCTCCAGACGTCCTCGGGAAGCCGAGTATCGATGGGGTCGATCGCTTCACTGACGGTCGTCAGCCGCCCCGGGGCCACGTCGTGCGGCGGGCTGCTCTTACTTGCCTGTCGCGACGGCCATCGCCCGACTGCGACGCGAAAACGTCAGCCGGGCAATCGCCGCAAAGAAAACCAGCGCGCCCGCCAGCCAGAGCAGCGAGCCAACGATGGCCAGCAACGGCGTCCTGTGAAATTCCGCTAGATAGATCCCTGGCGGCAGCAGCAGGGCACCCACCGCGCTGAGCCCGAAATGGAACCGCGCCATGCGCGGCCCCGACAACTCGGGATAGAGCCGGTAGATCGCGCCAAACAACGCCAAAGACACCCAGCCGGCCAGGTTGACATGCGCATGAACCGCGACCAGCTGAAAGTCCTCATTGATGCCCATGTAGATGCCGAGACAAGCACCGACGATCAGGCAGACGCCGGCAAGCGCCAGAAAAGCCGTGTCGATCCGCATCGTTGTTCCTCCAAGCTCGCAACGCGAAAACGCGCCGCGTCAGGGGCATTTACGATCGCGGAGCGACTTGATCTTGAAGATTCTTGCGGTTTTGTCGGTGTCCTGCGGCCAACTCAGTGAGCGAAGCGCCGTGAACGCGCCGAACCCAGCGCGACAAATGGGCCTGATCAGCGAAGCCTGTCTCAGCCGCGATTTCTGCCAAGCCTGATCGCCGTTCGCGGACCAGCTCGATCGCGCGCTGCAGTCGCATATGCACGACGTAGCGATGCGGAGTCAGCCCAACGGATCGGGCGAAGACACGACAGAAATGGAATGGGCTATGTCCCGCGAGATCTGCGAGCGAGGCGACGTCGATGGGCTCATGCAGATGGGCAAGCACGTGCTTCCTGAGCCGATTGAGCACGTCCTTGCCCAACATGCCCCGTGGGCGCTCATGGGCCTTCGACGTGTGACGAGCGATCAAACCATCAATAAAAGCGCTCGCGACCTCGCCCCAGAAAAGCGGCCCGTTCGGGTATCGCGCTTCGCTCTCCAGCGCAAGCGTTTGGGCAAGTTCCAAGAGCGCAACGTCAGCGCCTGACAGGCGCTCGATCAAGTGGGCATCGTCTGCTGCAGCAAGCGTAAGCCGGGCGCGATGGACCTCGATGAGTAGCGCGTCGACGCTTTCGTCAGTATCGGCAGTGGAGTCCACTCCGGCAGGAAGAATAGCCATAGATCCGACCGGCGCCTCGTGGTAGTGCGCCCGACCGGCAATGCGACACTCAATGCGGACCGGCGCCGTCAGATGAAAGCAGACGAGGTGCTGCTCCAGCGTCGCCCTGAAATGGACGCCGCCGCGGAATCGCGCTCTGACGACGGAGACGCCGTTTTCGCCTGGCGCGCTGCCGCCGGTAAGCACCTCCGGCGAGCCGGCATCGCCTTGCACCAGGTAAGCGTTGGTACTTCCTATCATCATATGTCGCCCTACATGTCGCTCTCGTCGACCGCAGCAGTTTCGCGGACTTTCCTACGCGCGAAAGATGGCGGATCGACGCGGCCCTTGCGCTACTGGTCTTAGCATCGGACACCGCGCATTGGTGCGGCCGGCTGCCGCGCGTCATGCAACTGCACCCCTGCATATCGCAGCACATTCCATCATTACGATAGTGATAGCCGTAGTTGGAGAAACTCACGTGGTGGTGGGGCGCCTCCGCCATCAGCTTTCATCCTGTACGCCCAGGTTGCGATGATACTCAACATGGCGCCGCACGAACTCGGCGAGCCGGCCGCTCTCTGCGAGCTTCCGCCGCGCATAGGCCCGCGTTGTATCGAGCATCCTGTAGTGCACGACCGCATCACCAACGTCGACCAACAGCAGGGACTTTGCCACCAGGCTGGCGATACCTTGGACAACCACCGGAGCGCTCAAGTCGGTTTCTGCCACAACGCTCGCTTCCGTTAACGTGAACGCGCCGGCAAAGACGGACAGCTGGCACAGAACCGCGCGCTCCTCCTGAGACAGGAGGTCGTAGCTCCAGGCGAGGGTCGCCTCCAAAGTCTGGTGTCGGGGCACGGCAGTGCGCCGTCCCTGCGCACGCAGCTGGAAGCTGTCATCCAGCAGGCCGGAAAGCTGACGCACACCGAAGGCGTTGATGTGGCTGGCGGCGAGTTCGATCGCGAGCGGGATGCCGTCCAGCTTGCGACAGATCGCGGCGACGAACGGGGCCTGCCCGTCGGTCAGCTCGAAGCCGCCGAGCACCGATGCGGCGCGTTCCACGAAAAGCTGGACGGACGGATAGGCGAGCGCGCCCGATGCGGTCGGTGACGCATGGGGCGGGGTTTCGAGGGGCGACAAGCGATGCACGTACTCTCCCGCCGAACGGAGAGGCTCGCGGCTGGTCGCCAGGATGTGAACGCCAGGAGCGCGGAGAAACATCTTCTCCGCGAGGATCGCGGCCGCATCGATCACGTGCTCGCAGCTGTCCAGGACCACCAGCATCTGCTTGTCACGCAGATGCTCCAGCAGCCCGGAGGCAGGATCTTCCGCGCGGGCTGGGACGCCGAGCGCGGAAGCGAGCGTGCTGGGGACATAGTTTGGATCAGCGAACGGAGAGAAATCCACGAAGCAGACGCCATGCTCGTAGGAGTCGACCAGCATGTCGGCCACTTCAAGAGCGACGGTCGTCTTTCCGACTCCGCCCGTCCCAACGATGGTAATGAAGCGGTGGCGCGGCAACCGCTTCTTGAGCGGATCGATGCTGTTCATGCGGCCGATCGGGCGGGTCCGGAAGATCGGCGGCCTGTGCGAGTGCTTTTCAGCTGCGGCCTGGCCGGGTGCGGGTTCCTTGAGCGCGGACAAAGCGACAGGCGCCACGAAGCGATAGCCGCGGCCATTGACAGTTGCCAAGTACCGGCGGCCAGGCTGGCCGTCCCTCAGCGCCTTGCGCAGCGCTGCGACATGGGCCTTGATGTTGCTTTCTTCGACGATCTTATCGGGCCAGACGCGAGCCATAAGCTCGTCCTTGCTGACCAGTTCGCCGGGTCGCTCGAGCAACGCAATCAATATGTCAAACGCGCGGCCACCAAGGTGGACAGGGGTGTCGCCTTCCAGCAGGAGGTGCTGTGCCGGAACCAGTGTGAATGGACCGAATGAAGCAGTGCCGGCTCGCACACCGGTCGTCCGCAGCACGTCGGTCATCGTGCTATGTCTCCTCGGTCAGCACAAGCGGAGCCGAGTCTCACCCAAGTGACCGGCGTTTTCGCGCTGCCACGCGAGCGGCCGTGGCGCGAACCCGAGTAGCGCCTTCGCCCGGCTGTTCGAGGCTCCGGTCAGCTTCGTGTGGTAGTAGACGGCTTCCTCGCCGGCCGTCTTCAGCGCGTCTCTGACGCTCACGCGCGGCGGCTCGGGGGCCTCGACCCACCGAGCGAAGGCCGGTAGCCATTCAGCGACCGGCAGCGGGTCGTCGTCGACGATGTTGTAGACGCTCGGTTCGCTGGTGAGGGAGGCGACCGTCGCGGCGATCGCATCGTCGATGTGCACGAACGACCAGACGGCATTCCCCGCGCCGATGATCGCCGCCTCGCGCTTGCGCACCTGAGCCGCAACGGCCCCGTCCGGCTTGTACCAGGTACCGGGACCGTAGAAGAAGCCATACCGCAGGACGACACCCTCCAGCGACGGCGAGGCGACGACCCAGTCCTCGTACTCGCCCAAGACGCGCGCGCTCTCGCCGATCTCGCCAGGAGCTTCGTACCTGAGCTTGGCAGTTTCATCGGCGAGCTTTCCCGCGGGGGCATCGAGGTAGAAGCCGCGCGATTGCATGATGTAGCGGCCGACGCCTAGTTCCTGGGCTGCTGCGAGCAGATTGCCGCTTCCCTCGCGATGGAGGCGGGTATCGGCGGGCGAAAACTTGATGATGTCGGCAGGATTGGCGGGAAGCCAGGTGAGCTGGTCGATTACTACGTCCGGCGATGCCGCCTCGATCGCGGCTCGCACCGCCTTGGCGTCGAAGGCATCGGCGCAGGATGCCTCGGCCCCCAGTCCGCGTAGACGATCCACACCCGGGCCGGCGCGCGTCATACCGGTCACCTGGTGGCCGAGTGCGCACAGCGCGCGCACGAGCGGTAAGCCCACCGCGCCCGCAGCACCTGCAACAAATATCTTCATAGCCAACCTCCTTGGGTACTTGCGCTTCGACGCAAGCGCCCGTCTTACCTCTCGAATGCAGCCTGCGGCGCAAAGACCCTGCTGTCGCTCTGCGAGGCGCGCTGGTAGACCAAATCGATAGGCACGGGGGACAGCCCGCCCGGCATTACGTAGCCGCAGACGCCACCGACCGCTTTCACGCCGACCGACGCGATCTGGCTGTAATTGAGGCGCCTGCTTCTCGTTGAAGGCCTGTTTTATTCGACAGGGGTGGTCAGGGCCTTGTCGCCGGTATCGGCGACGAAGACCGCGAGCAGCTTCGCGGGCTCGGTCTTGCTCGCGTTGCGGCTGACGCGATGGCTGGAACCGGGATTTTCGTACCAACTCTCGCCGGCGCGGTAGACCCGCTTGGGTCCGTCATTAACCTGCGACTCGATTGCCCCCGATACGACGTAAGCGAAGATGAAAGCTGATTTTGAATGCACGTGCGAGGGCGAGGCTCCGCCTGGCGCATAGTCGACAACCAAGGCAACCAGCGACTTGCCGGGGATGTTGGGGATGGCGTGCTCGAAGGTCGGCGTGACTTTTTCGCCGGGGTCGTGAGCAGCAGCAGGCATTGCGACGGTGATGGCGATAGCGGCGCATGCTGCGCCAAAGATGGATTTGATGTTCATGGCGGTCGTTCTCCTTTCCCGTGCTTATTTGGCTTTTCACTGGTCCAGAAAAAGCACCAAAAACTGTCAAAACTCCTATACTACGGGGGCATGACCAAGCTGCTACAGCTGGAACTCGATCGCTCTGCGAAGACGCCGCTGGCTGAGCAGATCCGCGGCGGCATCAGCGCCGCCATCGAGAGCGGCGTGCTCGCTTCGGGAGCGCGTCTGCCATCCTGGCAGGACCTTGCAACTCAACTAGGCGTGGCCCGCGGCACGGTGCGCGCGGCGTACGAAAAGTTATCCGCCGCTCAGCTCATCGTTGCGTCGCGCGCAACCGGAACCCGTGTCGCTGATCGGCCTTCCAAAGCGGTTCGGCTGGACCAACCGCCTGAGCGCGGCTCGTTCATGGAAATGTATCGCGAGCTCAACGTAGGCCCCGCGATCTTCCGGATGGGCGTGCCTGCGCAGGAAACATTTCCCGCAAAGCTCTTCGCCAGGATTCGCTCACACGCCGTTCGCGCAGAATCGAGCGCGGCACCCCTGTATCCGGATCCTCGCGGAGAACTGGAACTGCGGCAAGAAATAGCCGCCTATCTTGCAATCGCGCGCGGCATCGATAGTTCGCCCTCCCAGATCATCGTCACCGGCGGCTTCAGCAGCGGCCTCGGATTGGCGCTCCGTGCGCTCGGCCTTGAGGGTCGCAAGGTTTGGATGGAGAACCCTGGTTTCCCATTCACGAGGCGCGGCCTTGAGCTCGGAGGATTGTCTCTCGCGCCGATCCCGGTGGATAAGGACGGCATCGATGTGGACTATGGACTGCACCATGCTTCGGATGCGGCGTTGGCTGTCGTAACACCAGGACAGCAGGCGCCACTCGGGTCAACCTTGTCGCTGGCACGGCGTTTACGCCTCTTGGAATGGGCCGCGCAAGCAAATGTCTGGGTGATCGAAGATGATTATCTGGGCGAGCTGCAGCTAACGGCTCGCGCCGCCCCAGCGCTTGCCTCAATCGATCGCGCCGGGCGCGTCATTCACATCGGCTCGTTCAGCAAAACCATCAGCCCAACCTTGCGCCTGGGCTTCCTCGTCGCTCCTTTGCCATTGGCATCCCGGTTTGCCGAGGTCGCGGTGTGTCTCGCTCCGGCGCCCGGGCCATCCGTTCAGCTTGCAACCGCGGAATTCATGCGCGAAGGCCACTATATGCGGCATCTTCGGCGCACGAAGCGAGTCTACTCGGCGCAACGCGATGCATTGCTGAAATATCTTCGGCTGCACGCCAAGGGCATTGACATCGCGACCGCCGGTTTGACTGCGTTGGTGGGATTGTCGGACGGGGTATCGGACCTGGCAATCGCCAGGGAAGCGCTGGCGTTCGGGCTCGCGCCCGTCCCACTGTCGGTTTGGTATGTGTCTTCGGCGTCTGCGCGATCCGGTCTGCTGTTGGGCATCGCGACATCTCCGCAAAAGCATCTCGCGAGGTCCTGCGACAGGCTTCTTGAGATCATAGATCGCTTCACATGACCAAAGTGACATGCTGATTTTATCGAACTGTCCAAGACGCTGGCAGGATCAGGCACTACTCACGGGCTTTATTCCGCGTTAGCATCCAAGGCATGTTTATCGGCAGGGCGGTGACTGGGCGCTGAGCGCCAATTGATCCCTCACCTGATCCGAGTCATGTTACGCTTGTAAGACCCTGACTGTTTCATGATCGTCCGCTTTTCGGTACAGTACTCAGCTCATGCGTGAAGGTGTCACGCTTCGCGCCTGACAGCGGCGGGAATCGATGGTGCCCTCCATCGGTGAACAATGACTAACGCTGCGTCTCCCGGCCGCTGGCTGCAACGGCCCTTAGCAAGGAGAATGAAACATGGCGACCTGGAAACCCGATCCGACTTTCTATCCCTCACCGCGGATGGCCATGAAGGCTCCGGCGGAGACGGTGGCCTATGTGGCGTCTTTCGATCCGAAGCGGCAGGTGCCTGACCGCATTGCGGTGGTCGACGTCGATCCTAAATCGGCGACCTACTCGAAGATCATCAACAACGTCGCGATGCCGAAGGCCGGGGACGAGCTGCATCATTTTGGCTGGAATGCCTGTTCGTCGTGCCTGTGCCCGAATGCGCCGCACCCGCACGTGGAACGCCGGTATCTGATCGTGCCGGGTCTGCGCTCGTCGCGCATCCATGTGCTCGACACCAAGCCCGATCCGGCCAAGCCCACGATCGTCAAGGTGATCGAGCCATCGGAGGTCGCCGAGCGGGCCGGCTATACCCGGCCGCATACAGTGCATTGCGGGCCGGAAGGCATCTATATCGCGGCGCTTGGCAACGCGGAGGGCAAGCGGCCGGGTGGCGTGTTCCTGATGGATCACGAGAGTTTCGACATCCGCGGGCGGTGGGAAATTGATCGCGGCGAGCAAGAGCTTGCCTATGATGCCTGGTGGCATCTCGGGCACGACACCCTGGTGACCAGCGAGTGGGGCACGCCCGACACGTTCGAAGAGGGGCTGGTGCCGGAGATCCTGCTCGGCGCGCAGTACGGCCGCCGCCTGCATTTCTGGGACCTTCATACGCGCAAACACCAGCAGACCATCGATTTCGGCGACAAGTACCAGCTGGTGTTCGAACTGCGGCCAGCGCACGATCCGACCAAGGCGTATGGCTTCGTCAATTGTGTGCTGAGCCTCGCGGATCTCTCCTCCTCGATCTGGGTGTGGCACCGCGACGGTGCACGGTGGGCAGTCACCAAGATCATCGATGTTCCAGCAGAGCCGGCCGAGCCGGATCAGCTGCCGCCGATGCTCAAAGGCTTCAAGGCGGTACCGCCGCTGGTCACCGACATCGACCTCTCGATGGATGACCGCTTCCTCTACCTGGCGTGCTGGGGCACCGGCGAATTGCGCCAATATGATGTCTCCGATCCGTTCAAGCCCCGGCTCACCGGCAGCGTCAGGATCGGCGGCATCGTTGGGCGCGCCGCTCATCCCGGCGCCAACGGCCAGCCGCTCAACGGTGGTCCGCAGATGGTTGAAGTGAGCCGCGACGGCCGACGCGTGTATTTCACCAACTCGCTCTATGGAGCGATCGACGAGCAATTCTATCCGGATGGCCTAAAGGGCTGGATGGTCAAGCTCGATGCCAAGCCGGAAGGCGGCATCGCCTTCGACGATGAATTCTTCGTCGACTGGCCGGCACCGCATCGCCCCCATCAAGTCAGGCTGCAGGGCGGCGATTGCTCATCGGATTCCTATTGCTACCCATGAGCCGCGCAGCTGCAGAAAGAGAAGCGTTGCATGCCTCGCAAACGCGACACGCTTCGCATGGGAGCTGAGACGGCGTGAACGAATATTGGCCCTGGCTGGTGTTGGCAGGACTCGGCGCTTTCCACGGCCTCAATCCTGCAATGGGCTGGCTGTTTGCCGTCGCGCTCGGCCTGCACCGCAACAGCGGCGTCATCCTCGTCAAGGCGCTGCCGGTCATCGCCATCGCGCACGCCGCCTCTATCGCGATCGTTGCCGGTGCGGTCGTGCTGACGGGAATCGCGATCAGGTCGCATGCGCTGCTGGCGGGCAGCGGTATCCTGCTGGTCGGGTGGGCGATGTATCATCAGTTATACGGTCATCGCCACCGGGTCCGGATCGGCATGCGTACCGGCCTTGCCGGGCTCGCGCTCTGGTCGTTCTTGATGGCGACGGCCCACGGCGCCGGAGTGATGGTGTTGCCGGCGCTCATCCCGCTCTGCCTTGCGGACTCTCCTCTCGGCACGATCGCGGCGGAAGGTTCGATAGGACTGACGCTGGCGGCAGTCGGCATCCACACCGCCGCGATGCTTGCAGTTACCGGTATGATCGCGATCGTCGTCCGCGAGTGGCTGGGCCTGGCGGTCCTGCGCACCGCCTGGATCAATTTCGACCTGATCTGGACTGTGGCGCTGGCGCTCACCGGCCTCGTCCTGCTGCTCTCGTCGACGGCTTAGTCTTGCTCCGGTCGCATTTTCCACGCCGCACGTTGCGGCACGACGAATGTGGATCAGCGATCAACGGGCTTGCCAGGAAGAGCCCTAGCCGGCGGCCCTGCCAATGGATGTGCGCGTGCACATGACCTTCAGGTATTCGCTCTTTCCTAGCGAGTAGTGACCCAATTCCGCGAAATAGGCCTGACCGTACAGCCCGCATTGCACCTCATTTTCTGCTTCCGGTCCGAGCATCGTCTTGATCGCGGTATCGGTCTGGCAATCCGCGGGCGCCATGCCGATCGAACATACAAGTGCCAGAATCTGGAACATGTCCTCTCCTTTGTGCGCGTTGACCGATCTCGGGCCGCTCTTCAGCTCGATCACACTGGACAGCAGTCCGGCTCACTCATCGAGCCGCCGTCCGCAGCTTCAAGCTCCTCGGAACAACGGTGCAGAGCCACAAGAGCCGGCGTATCTACGCGGCCATCGCCACCCATTATGGCGCGAACGCAGCGAGTCCGGCCTGGGCGATCTGCACATCGTGATCCGGCGTGTCCGCGCTGACGCCGATGGCGCCGATGACCTCACCATTGACCACGATCGGTAGCGCGCCTTTCATCTCGACGAACCCAGCCGTCGTCGCGGCGATCCGCCCAGTATTGACGGCATCTTCAAGCGCCTGGCTCGGCTTCCGAAACAGGGCGGCCGCCCGTGCCTTGCCCGGTGCCAGTTCGACTCCCGCGAGGATCGCTGCGTGGTCCATGCGCTCTATCAGGATGGGCCATCCGCCGTCATCAACTACCGCGATCACGCCCGGCCACTTGTTACGCTGCGCCTCTGCCTCGGCGGCAGTGACCATCTTGCGGGCCGCGGCCAGTGTCAGAACCTTCTTCTCCATCACCTGAGCCATGACCTTGTGCTGGGGCAACGCCGCAATGCAGAGCGTCAGACTAAGAGCGAGACGAGGAACAAGTGACAGCCGCATCTCAGGGGTCCTTTCATTCGATTGCAGGCAGCGCGAGAGTCTCGATCATCATGAGAAGGGAGGCACAATGCCGGGGTTATCAGTTTCGGCATGTCGGTCCATCCCTCCCTGTTCGCCAAGGCCGGTTTGGATCAGCAGCACGGATAATCCACCAACTGCCGAGATGAATGAGATGAGAAATATCAAGAACCATCCATCGATCATGCTGCCCATAGCCGCGGAAGCCTTGTCAGGATCACCGTTCTTGATCGTCGTAGTCGCGTTGCCCTTGCGGAGTGCTCATCCGGACATGCGGTGCTTCTCGCGCCACTTCGGGCCAGGGCCGCGCATATAGTGGTGTTCAGGGCGATACCGACCAGATAGAGGGGCCATTAGTGCTTGCCAGCGCAGCGCTACAATGCGGGAAATTCTCGCTGGTGACGGGATAGCGGATCTCGCCATTGCATGCCACATCAAGAGGGATCGATCGAAAGCGGGCTAGGGAACGGCACGGCCTTTTCCGTCGTGGCGCCGCTGCGACGGCTCTAGCCCGCTTTCGTCGAACCGTTCTACCTCGGCACGGCAGCTCTGAATCA